>Ga0315291_10001440_pt1 | contig 31753 bp, 29 predicted proteins | sample YL17G12_20_MG_FD_203070 | JGI IMG/M metagenome (GOLD analysis project Ga0315291, IMG submission 203070) | Sediment microbial communities from Yellowstone Lake, YNP, Wyoming, USA - YL17G12_20 | ecosystem: Environmental > Aquatic > Freshwater > Lake > Sediment | place: USA: Wyoming | collected...
TCCAAGAAATTAACGATTTGTTTATTAATAAGGCGGGGATATTGTTTTTGGCCTCTCAGAAAGGAGCTTGGCGCTCTTTTGACGGGGGCTTTTCTTGGCAGAAAATGGACTCGCTTTTGCCCCAGACTTTACCCAGCGGTGCCATTGCCTATAATAATGAACGAGGGGAAGTTTTGATTGGTTTTGACGGTCGTTTTTATCGCTCCGCCGACACCCTAACTTGGACAGTGCGCACTTTAAACCAATCAAATTTTATTAATGTTATCGGCATTCACCCCTTAGATTCCAAAATTATTTTAGTCGGCCTTAAAAGGCAATAAGGGCTGGCATCGCTATATAATTTATGGAAGAAATCATTCAAAAATTTAAAAAAGAGAAAGCAGGGATAATCGAATTTTTTAAAAATGAATTGAGGACAATCCGATCCAATCGTCCTCACCCGGGATTATTGGAAAATATCCGGGTGGAATACTACAATTCAAACTTGCCTCTCAAACAGATGGGAACCATTCAGGTTGTTTTACCCAATTCTTTAATTGTGGAAGTTTGGGATAAAAACGCCTTAAACATAGTGGCTAAAGCCATTGAGATGGCTAATTTGGGTCTAACGACAGCGATTGAAGGAATTCATATTAGAGTGATTCTGCCGCCGCTTTCTGAAGAAAGAAGACAAGAAATCATTTCTTTAGTGCACAAAAAAGCCGAAGAAAATCGCATCAATTTTCGGCGGGTTCGGGATGAGGCCGTTAAGGAAGTCAAAAAATTATTTGATGCGAAAAAAATCGGCGAGGACGATAAATTCCGCAAAAAAGAGGAGATTCAAAAGATGGTTGATGAATTCAATGAAGAAATCTCTTCTTTGATTGATAAAAAAGAAGAGGAATTAAAACAATAATTATGGCGATTATTATTTTCATTTTTTGCTTAAGTTTTTTGATTTTTTTGCACGAATTCGGGCATTTCATTGCGGCCAAAAAAGCGGGAGTGAAGGTTGAGGAATTCGGTTTCGGTTATCCGCCGCGCCTTTTTGGAATTAAAAAAGGAGAAACGATTTATTCACTCAATGCTTTGCCTTTCGGCGGTTTCGTGAAAATTTTAGGGGAGGATGGCAGAGATCGAGAAAACCGTCGCAGTTTGGCTTCGCGCCAGCCAAAAATCAAATTCCAGATTTTAATAGCCGGCATCGTTATGAATTTAATTTTTGGCATTGGCCTTTTGAGTTTCGGTTATCTTCTGGGTCTGCCGGTTTTAGTTGATGAGAAAAATATCGGCGAAGTGAAAAATTTAAACCTTTCTATTTTGAATGTTTCCAGCAAAACTCCGGCTTCAGAGAGCGGGATTAAAGCCGGCGATATCTTATTACGAGCTAGGGCTGATAAAGAGGAAATTTTCGGGATGACCAGCGAAACCTTTCAGAAATTTATTAAAAAATACCAGGGTAAAGAAGTAGTTCTGACTCTCCAGCGCCAAAATCAAATTATCGAAAAAAAGGTTATTTCCCGTCTCAATCCGCCAAAAGGCGAAGGGCCATTGGGCGTGGTTATTGGCGAGGCCGGGACTCTTCGCTACCCCTTTTTTAAAAGCATCGCTTATGGCATAAGAGACGGCGTCAAATTCTTTTTCAATATTTTTGTGGCTCTGTTTTATTTTGTTAAAAGCCTCATTTTAAAAACAGAAACAATCGGGGGAATGGTCGGGCCGGTGGGGATTACGGTGATGGGAGCGCAGGTTGTAAGATTAGGAGCAAATTATCTCCTTCAATTTTTAGCCGCGCTCTCCATTAGTTTGGCCGCTTTAAATTTGATTCCTTTTCCGGCTCTCGACGGCGGCCGCCTTCTTTTCGTTCTGATAGAAAAAATTAAAGGAAAGCCGGTTTCGGCTCGGCTTGAAAATTTAATTCATTCTTTTGGTTTTGCCTGTTTGATTTTATTGATGATTGTGGTGACTACCAAAGACGTATTCAGATTGTTTTAAATGAAAAACAGCCCCGACCTTTATAATTGAAGCGAGGAGAAAATGAGAAAACATCAGTTTTATCATTTTATCCGAGCGACATTACATCGCAGAGCGATATAATCGAAGTGAGGGAGAAAAGTGGAAATATCAATTTTCACTTTTCGACCAAACGAGATTACATAGCGAAGCGTATATTAAGCAGTTGCCAGGTGCTTTTTCTTTTTATTAGTTGACCCCGTTAGAAACTTTTGGCAAAAAGAATTTTGTAACCAAAATTCTTTTTGCTTATTTTAAGCGTAATTACTCAGGTTTCTTTTGGTTTTTTATCAAATAGCACAGAATACGGGGTAGGGCAGTTTCTAACGGGGTTGAAAAAAGATTAATTTGTGGTTAGAATAGAAATACTATGTTGCAATCCAAACTTTTTGGCAAAACTCAGCGCGATTTTCCTAAAGACGAAGTGTCAACAAACGCTCGTTTTTTAATCAGAGCGGGTTTTATTGATAAATTAACCGCCGGCGTTTATTCTTATCTGCCCTTGGGGTATCGGGTTTTCAAAAAAATAGAAAATATTATCAGAGAGGAAATGATAGCCGTCGGCGGTCAGGAACTTTTTTTGCCGGTTTTAATGCCCCGCGATTTATGGGAGAAAACTGGACGCTGGACAAATTTCGGCGAAACACTTTTCCGCTTGAAAGACCGAAGCGGCCGCGATTTTCTGCTTGGTCCAACCCATGAGGAAATCATTGCCGAGTTGGTGCGAAAAAATATTCAGACCTATAAAGATTTGCCGATGGCGGTTTTTCAAATTCAAGATAAATTCCGCGATGAACCCCGGCCGAAATCAGGGCTTTTGCGCGGTAAAGAATTTATCATGAAGGATTTGTATAGTTTTCATGCCGAGGAACAGAATCTCGATTCTTATTACGAAGAGGTCAAAAAGGCCTATTTAAAGGTTTTCAGCCGTTCGGGGCTCAGGGCTTTCAGCGTTGAGGCTTCGGGCGGCAGTTTTACCAAGCAATATTCCCATGAGTTTATGGTCAAAACGCCGGCTGGCGAAGACCTTGTCGTTTTATGCGAGCTTTGCGGTTTTGCTCAAAACAAACAAATTGCCGAGGCCGGCGCCAAAAAACCCTGCCCTCATTGCGGCGGAATCTTAAAAGAAGAAAAATGCGTTGAAGCGGGCAATATTTTTAAACTGGGAACCAAATTTAGCGAAGACCTGGGAGCCTATTTTGTGGACCGCGACGGCCACAAGAAAGCGGTCATCATGGGTTGTTACGGCATCGGATTGGGAAGATTAATGGGGACGATAGTCGAGGTTTTTCACGATGAGAAAGGTTTGACTTGGCCTGTCTCCGTTTCGCCTTTTCAAATTCACCTGATTAAAATTGACAGTCCCGATTCAAAAACAAACAAAAAAATCAACGTCTTTGCCAATAAAATTTATCAGAACTTAGAGAAGAATAATTTTGAGATTTTATACGACGACCGCTCTGATTATTCGCCGGGCGAGAAGTTTAATGACAGTGATTTGATCGGCATCGCTTATCGGCTCGTCATCAGCGAAAAAACCCTGCTTCATAATGAGGTTGAAATCAAAAAAAGAGACAGCGAAAAATTGGAATTTGTAAAAATTAACAGCCTCTTAAAATTTGTCAAAGACCTTTTCAGCAATAATTCAAAATAAATTATGTTTAATAAAATTTTCTCATCTTTATCATCGGCTTTTGGCATTGATTTAGGGACATCAAGCACCCTGGTTTATTTGGAAAAAGAGGGGATTGTCATTAACGAGCCATCGGTGGTGGCGATTAATCAGAAAACCAGAGAAATTTTGGCGATCGGCCGCGAAGCTCAAGCGATGATTGGCAAAACCCCGCCACATATTGCCGCGATTCAACCTCTGGTTAACGGCGTCATTTCCGATTTCGAATTGACCGAAGAAATGCTTAAATATTTTTTCAAGAAATTTCGCAAGTCGCCCTTGGGAATTTTGCCTCATCGGCCGAGGGTGGTAGTGGGCGTTCCCTGCGGCGTGACAGAAGTGGAAAGAAAAGCCGTGGAAGATGCGGCTTATAATGCCGGCGCCGGCCAGGTTTATTTGGTGGAAGAGCCAGTGGCCGCGGCGATTGGCTCGCGATTGCCTATTTTTGAGCCCTCCGGCAACATTATCATTGATATCGGCGGCGGCACCAGCGAAGCGGCGGTGATTTCTCTCGGCGGAATCGTCAAGTTTAAAAGCCTAAAAATTGCCGGTCAAAAATTTAACGAAGATATTATCAAATACGTCCGCGAAGAATTCCGGCTTTTAATCGGCGAACCGACCGCCGAGCGGGCAAAAATTGAAGTCGGTTCTGCAACGCCGCTCGGTGAAAAATTGGAAACATCCATTCGAGGCCGCGATCTTTCAACTGGTTTACCCAAAGAAGTCATCATCACCAGTCAGGAGATTGCCAAAGCTTTGGATAAGTCTCTTAAAATTTTAATTGAGGCAATCCGTTCATTAATTGAAGAAACGCCGCCGGAATTAGTGGCTGATATCTATTTGAAAAACATCTGGCTTTCGGGCGGCGGAAGTTTATTGCGCAATTTGGACAGATTAATTGAAGATTATTGCGAAATTCCCGTGCATTTGGTAGACGATCCTTTAACGGCAATGGTCAGGGGCACGGGCATGATTTTGGAAGATTTGGAAAAATTTAAGAGCATTTTGATTTATGAGAAAAAATCGGCATTTTAAAACCGCGATTGTTCTCAGTATTTCAGTGGTGACTTTTTTAGTTTTTACAGTCGCTAACCACCCTCAGGCGGCGACCAGTCAAAATTTTATCGCCAGCCTTATTAATCCCGTTCGCAGTTATCTTCTCAAGGTTAGCGATGTCATCGCCGACATTTTTAGCGGAATTTTGAATTCAAAAAATTTAAAAGAAGAGAATGAAAAATTTATTTTTCAAAACCAGACTCTTAAATCAATCCTCAGCAACTATTTAGGGATGAAGGCGGAAAACGATGCTCTGCGTCAGGCCTTAAAAATTAAAGAGCGCCAAAAATTTGATTTTATTTTAGCCGATGTGATTAGCCGTTCTCCTTTGAATTTTTCCCAAAGTTTCAGCATCAATAAAGGATCGGAGGATGGGGTTAAAGTTGGCGAACCGGTAATTTGGGCTGGCCAGGTCTTGGCGGGCGAAGTCAGAGAAGTTCACAAAGGCACAAGCGACATCCGGGCTATTAACGACAGCGAATTTCGAGCGGCGGTTTTTGTCGGCGAGAAAAGAGTTGAGGCAATTTTTAAAGGCAATGGGCTTGAGCCGCCGCAATTGGATTTAGTGCCGATAAATGCGGAGCTTATGAGTGGCGATCGAATCATTACCTCGGGCTTGGATAAAAAATTCCCCAGGGGTTTTTATTTGGGCGAAGTGAAAAGCGCTAACAAATTGGAGGGAAAAGTTTTTCAGGAAATAGAGGTGGCACCGCCTTTCCAATGGAATAATCTCGAACAGGTTTTGATTGTTAAATGATTTGAAAAGTTTTTAGGAAAGTACAATCCGCCTTCACTTAACGCTCCGATTTAGAGAAATTAGGCAATTTTATTCAACGCAAAATCGCGAACTCCCCCGAAGCGTCGGGGTCAAACAATGCGATTTTGCTATAAAATTGCTCTAATTTCTAACTAAAACTCCGCTATATCGTTCAGGCGGATTGTACTTTAACAGGAAACAATTTTTATGAAAATAGTTTCACCACTTATTTTTGTTTTAATTTTAGCCGTTCTTCAAATAACGGTTGTTTCGAAAATTCATATTTTCGGCATTAGACCAAATTTGGTTTTGATAGGGATTTTTATTCTTTTTTTGAACAGGAAAATTTCTAATATTCTTTTAGGAGCCGTCATCGGCGGCCTCATTTACGATATAAATGATTTTTATATCGGTTTGAACACCCTGATTTTTATTTTGATGGTTTTGGTTTTTTGGTTTTTGGGCAGGCGTTATATTGTCGGTCATAATTTTTTGTCGCTTTTGATTTTTGGCGTTTTGGGGACGGTTTTTTTCAATCTTCTTTACGCCAGTTTGAGTTATTTGATTTTCCGTTATAATTTTTTCGATTACTGCTTAAGCTGGCGGCATTTTATTGAAATCGGTCTTAACGGTCTCTTAACTTTTATTTTCGGCAGTTTGTTTTTGATAATCAAAAAGTTAAAAGGGCATGAAACTCAATTTTAGAAAATATAAAAAATTAAAGAGAAAAAACGATTTTTTAGAACCGGAGGAAATCCTTTTTAACAAAGAATCTCTGTCGCATCTTGAAGCCGAGGATGACCTTCAACGGTTGGAAATAGAAGTTGGCAGGTGGGGAATTAAAAGTCTCGCTTATTTTTTTATCGTTTTTTTAGTGGGAATTTTGGGACTCGTTTTTTATTTAGGAATCATCCGCGGGGAATATTTTAAGGCTTCGGCAGAGAAAAATTCCCTGAAGTCTATTGCCATTCCCGCTGAAAGAGGGCTCTTTTATGATCGTTATCAAAAACCCCTGGTTTCCAACAAGCCGGTTTTTGACTTGGTTTTTTTCCCGAATTATTTGCCAACTGATAAAAATGGGCGAGAAGAGCTTTTTCAAAAAATTGAAAATGCCCTGAATATTTCTCCTCAATTTTTAGAAGAAGCAGTGAAAGAACCCGAAGCTTTTTTGCACAGCGTCGTTTTAAAACCCAATTTAACAAGCCAAGAGGCTATCGTCCAGGAAAGTTATTTTGCCGGTTTTCTAGCAGTGCAAGTTATCCGCCAGAACGCCCGAGAATACAAAAGTCCCTTTGTTTTTAGCCACCTCATTGGTTATTTGGGTCGCGTTTCCAAAGAAGATTTAAAAATAGAGCCGTCCTTATTGGATTTTGAAAGAATCGGAAAGGTCGGGCTTGAGGCTTTTTATGAGAAAGAATTGCGAGGCGAACCAGGCGAGATTAATATTTTAAGGAATGCGGCGATGGAAATTGTGGGGCAGAGCTACGGTAAAAAACCGAAAAGCGGCCAAAATCTTCACCTGACTGTTGATAAGGAATTTCAAGAATATCTCTACTGGCGTCTCCAAAGTCAAATTAATAGTTTGGGCGGCGAAAGGGGCGGAGTGGCTCTCGCGATTGATTCCCAAACTGGCGAAGTTTTGGCCCTGGTAAGTTACCCCGGATTTAACAGCAATGCTTTTAGCCTCGGTATTTCTGAGGAGGAATTGGCAGCACTTCTTAATTCCAAGACCAAGACGCTTTTTAATCGCGTTATCGCTGGTTTGTACAATCCTGGCTCGGCCATTAAACCAATTATGGCTGTCGCCGGCCTTGAGGAAAAATTAATCGACCCCGCCAAAAAAATTGAAACTCACGGTTTTTTGAGCATCCCCAATCCTTATGATCCCGAGCATCCTTCTATTTTTCTCGATTGGAAAGACCACGGGACAATAGATTTAAAAGCCGCCATCAGCCGTTCCAGCAACGTCTATTTCTATATTTTGGGAGGCGGCTACAACAATATCGAAGGCCTGGGAATTAATCGCATCGGGCAATATCTTGAAAAATTCGGTTTTGATAAGACGGCCGGCATTGATTTATTTAGTGAAGGCATTGGTTTTGTCCCGCATCCCGAGGAAAAGAAAAATGATATTTGGCGTCTGGGCGACACTTATAATGTCTCGATCGGTCAAGGCGATTTGGTGGTTACTCCCCTTCGTCTTTTGGTTAATCTCAATTCTTTGGTTAATGGCGGCCGGATTTTAAAACCTTTTTTGGTGAAAAAGGTAACTGATGCCGAGGGGAAAACATTAAAAGAGAATCAGTCTACCTCTCTTTTAGAAAATTTCTTAAAACCGGACAATTTGAAGGTAGTTAAGGAAGCAATGATAGAAACAGTGAAGAGTTCCTTGGGGACCGGCCATGTTTTAAGCGATTTGCCTTTTTCGGTCGGCGGGAAAAGCGGCACTGCCCAAGTTGCCATGAATACAAAAGTGAACGCCATCTTTTTTGCTTTTGCGCCGACGGATAATCCCAAAATTTCCATATTGGTTTTAATCGAGAACGCCCGCGAAGGGTCACTAAATGCGATTCCGGTGGCAAAAGACGCTCTTTTATGGTATTATCAAAAAAGAGGGTTATAAAAGGCTTTATCCAAAATTGGCATGTGTAAAATTTATCTGAGTCAAGAAAAATACAATGAATTGAAGAAAGAAATGGAAGAGCGCGGAAGGAACGAGCGTTTGGAAATCAGCGAAAAATTACAGAAGGCAAAAGAACACGGCGATTTATCGGAAAGCGCCGAATACGCCGATGCCAAACAGATGCAGGCGGTCAATGAACGCCGGATTTTTGAATTGGAAGGAATTTTAACTTCAGCGGAAATTATTGAGCATCTTCCAAAAAGTTATACTCAAATCCAAGTTGGCTCAAAAGTCAAAGTTATTAGCCAGCAAGGCGAAAAAGAATTTACTATTTTGGGACCATACGAAGCTGACCCAGTTAAAAATCTTATTTCTTATGAGTCGCCCCTGGGGAAGGCCTTTATTGGCCGGAAAGTCGGCGATGAGGCGCTGGTAGAAACACCGTCTGGCGCCGTTAAATACAAAATTCTATCTATTCAATAATTTCAACTTTTAATCTTTGAATTTTCTATGTCCGGTCAAGACAAAATAAAAAATTTAAGAATAAAAAAATTGAAAGAATTGATTCAGCGAGGTCTTAATGTTTATCCCAGTCGCTGTTTTAAAGATACCGAAATTGCCGCCAGTCAAAGAAATTTCGCTTCTTGGAGCGAAAGCAAAAAAGAAATTGTTTTGGCCGGTCGCATCATGAGTTTACGGATTCAGGGGGGCATTATTTTCATTGATTTAAGAGATTTTACCGGCACTCTTCAGCTGGTTTTTAAGAAAGACCTTATTGATGATTTTGAATTAATTAAAGACTATTTGGATATCGGTGATTTTATGGAGGCGAAGGGCTATCTTTTTAAAACCCAACGGGGCGAAAACTCGTTGTTGGTAAAAAATTGGAAAATTTTAGCCAAAACCTTAAGAGCCCTGCCCTCGAAGTGGTTTGGTTTAAAAGACGTGGAAGAGCGATTCCGGCGGCGCTATCTGGATTTAATTTTCAATGAAGATGTTAAAACCCGATTTATCCAGCGTTCCAAAATTATTCAAGAAATGCGGAACTTTTTTGATGCTTCGGGATTTTTGGAAGTGGAGACGCCGATTCTTCAGAGTTTGGCTGGCGGCGCTTTGGCCAAGCCCTTTAAGACTAAACTTAACGCTTTGAAGATGGACCTGTATTTAAGGGTGGCGCCGGAGCTTTATTTGAAAAGATTGATTGTTGCCGGTTTTGAAAAAATTTATGAAATCGGCAAGAGTTTCCGAAACGAGGGAATGGATAAAAGCCACAACCCGGAATTCACAATGATGGAACTCTACTGGGCTTATCAGGATTATGAAGGGCTAATGAATTTTATTGAGGATTTAATCATTTATCTTTTAAAAAATGCCTTTCCCCAAGCCCAAAACCCCTTGCTTATTAATTACGGCGGCAAGTTAATTAATTTCAAGAAGCCGTGGCTTCGAAAGAATTTTAAGGAAATTATCCAAGAACATAGCGTTCTTGACATTGATAAAGTCGAGGAAAAGGACGTTTTGAAGAAAATGAAAGAAAGGGGGCTGGAGATTACCGAGGAGACAAAAAAGCAAAATAAATGGGAATTACTCGATGAGGTCTATAAGAAGATTTGTCTTCCTAAGATTATGCAGCCGACATTTGTTCTTCATCATCCTTTGGCTCTTTCGCCTTTGGCGAAAATTAGAGAGGAGAAGGCTGATGAAGTTCAAAGGTTTCAAGCGGTGACCGCCGGCATTGAATTTGCCAATGGTTATTCGGAATTAAATAATCCCATTGACCAAGCAGAACGTTTTAAACAACAGGAGGCGCGGCGTCGGGCTGGAAATCAAGAGGCCACTCGCTATGACAGGGATTATGTGGAGGCCTTGGAATACGGAATGCCGCCGACCGCCGGCGTTGGCATCGGCGTTGACCGGCTTGTTATGCTTTTAACTAATGCCCCAAGTCTTAAGGAAATAATTTTCTTTCCTTTAATGAGAAAAAAATAAAATATGCTTACGGATTTATTAAAACAAATAAGAGAAAAGCCGGAAGTTTTTCGGCAAGCGATAAAAAATAGGCAAGCCACGGTTGATATTGATAAAATTTTGGCGTTGGACAAAGAATGGCGTTCGCTGATATCAGAGGCGGAATTTCTGCGCGCCGAGCAAAACAGAATTTCCAAAAACAAAAAATTCAGCCAAGACGAACTGGAAAGGGCGCGTTCGATGAAAGAAAGAATTAAAGAACTGGGAAAAGAATTAAAGCCAATCGAGGAAGAATTGGACCAATTGCTTTATTCAGTGCCAAACCCGCCGTTGGCTGATGTAATTGTGGGCCCTGATGAAAGCGGCAATCGCGTTATTAGGGAGGTAGGCAAAAAGCCGAAATTTAATTTTAAGCCGAAGGATTACCTGACTTTAGTTGAAGGAAAATGGATTGATATCGAAAGAGCAGCCAAAGTTTCCGGCACCCGTTTCGGTTATTTAAAAAATGAAGCGGTTTTTTTGGAATATGCCTTGGTTAATTGGGTCATTCATAAATTAAAAGAAAAAGGATTCATTCCGCTTGTTCCGCCGGCTTTTATTTCTAAAGAAGCAATGAAAGGAATGGGTTATATTGATAGCGAAAAAGATTTGGCTGAAAAATATTATTTTCCGGAAGATGATTTGTTTTTAATCGGGACAGCGGAACAGGCAATTGGTCCCATGCACCAGGACGAAATTTTTGAAGAAGAAGGGGGCTTACCGCTTCGCTACATTGCTTTTTCGCCCTGTTTTCGACGCGAGGCCGGCTCTTACGGCAAGGATACCAAAGGCATTTTCCGGGTTCATTATTTTGAAAAACTCGAAATGTTCAGTTTTTGCAAAGCGGAGGATTCAAAAAAAGAACACGAATTGTTTATTTCTATTGAAGAAGAGTTAATGCAGGAACTCGGGATTCCTTATCGGGTGGTGGAAGTTTGTACCGGCGACCTGGCAAGGCCTTCGGCCAGCACCTATGATATTGAGGCTTGGTTTCCAGGGCAAAACGAGTATCGCGAAACCCATTCTTCAAGCAATTGCACTGATTTTCAGGCGCGCCGATTAAATATTCGTTACCGCTCCAAAGACGGTTTGGAATTTGTTCATACTTTAAACGGTTCGGCTTTTGCCGTCGGCCGAACGCTGATTGCCATCATTGAAAATTACCAAAAAAAAGACGGCTCAATTGAAATTCCGAAAGTTCTAAGAAAGTATTTTTAAGGGCAACGATTTTTCAAACCAAAAACGATGATGCGTTCTTTGGCGTCTTTTCAAAAGAGGACATTCAGGCGTCAGCGGAAACGCTGGCGAAATTTTTTATTGGGAGCAACGGCGGTTATTTTTGTTGGCTTTATTGTTTTTTTGCTTTTCTTTTCCGATATTTTTGTTATTAAAAATATTAAAATCAGCGAGAGCCGATTTGTTGACACAGTTCAATTATCCAATTCAATCGTTCAATTTTTGTCTCACTCAAAAATTTTAGGATTTCTAAACATTCGTAATAATCTGCTTTTTCTGAATCGGAATAGCCTCCGAAATTTAATTTTTCAATATCCGGCTATCGGCGATTTTGATATTTCAAAAAATTTCAAAAATCGAGAAGTATCAGTTTTTTTAAAGGAGCGCTTAATTAACGGCATTTTATGTCAGGAAAACCCAGTAATAACTTGTTATTACTTTGATACCGACGGAACGGTTTTTGCCACGGCGCCGCAAAGCGAAGGTAATTTAATTTTTTTAATCAAGGATTCTTCCGGCCGCTTATATAGCTTAGGAGACAAAATTTTAGCCAGCGAACTCTTTAGCGAATTATTAAAAATCAAAAACTTAGTCGCTGAGCGCTTTAAATTGGATTTTATCCGGATTGGCAAAGATGATTTGGAATTTAAAATAGTTAATGGCTCTTTTATTTATTTAAATCCCAGCGATCTCTTCAGGAGTTTTTCGGCCCTTCAAAATCTTTTGAACAGCGACTTTAATTTTAAAAATTTGGAGTATTTAGACTTGCGTTATCTTTCAAACATTTATTATAAATATCACTGATTTTTATCGAGCTATTACCAAACCGATTATTCTTTTCGCGCCGTTGTTTTTTAAAACTTTGGCCGCCTCTTCCAAGGTGGCGCCCGAAGTATAGACATCGTCCAAAAGGACGATGTTTTTGTTTTTGATTGATAAGGAATCTTTTAAGGAAAAGGCGTTTTGAACGTTTAATTTTCTTTTTTCGAAATCTTTTAATTCGGCCTGGCTGGCGGTTCTTTTATGGCGGACGAGACAGTTATCAAGAAGAGGCATTTTCAAAGATTGACTTAAGATTTTTGCAATTTCTTGGGATTGGTTAAAGCCGCGCCAGTTAAATCGCCGACTAAAAAGAGGAATCGCCAAAAGATGATATTCGGTTAAATTGAAAGACAACGACTTTTTTAGATAATCGATTAAGATTTTTGCCAAAGTCCATTTAATCTCTTTGGCAAAGTTGTATTTATAGCGATGAATCAATTCTTTAATGGCTGGATTTTCATAAGTTGAGGCGACCGCCAAAAAATCCAAATGAGATTTTTTGTCGGAATGTTGGCATTTTTTTAAATTTCCTCCAGCCAATCTTTTAAAACAGAGAGGGCAAAACAATCCCGAATAAAGGGGAATTTTATTATAACAATCATCGCAGAGATAAGCTTTTAACTCGCTTTTTAAAAATTTTCCGCAGCCGAAACAATAAATCGGGAAAAGACAATCCAAAGTTAAATTTTTTATTTTTCCAAGAGACATATGTGGATAAATAATTGCTCAACCGCTTAAATTATCATATAATAAAATAGAGATAAATTCTATAATTTTATGCGAGCTTTAGGGATTGATGTCGGCACCACCAATATTAAAATCGTTGAACTTTCGGGTTCAGCCGGTGAGATTAATTTGGAGAATTACGGCGTTCTGGAGACATACAGTTATCTCGAGAGGCCGAATGCCGCCATCCAGACAAGTTATTTCAAAATTGTTGAAGAGATTACCTTCGACCTTCTGAAAAAATTGCTCTCCAGTCTTAAGCCAAAAACCAGACGAGCGGTGATATCGCTACCGATTTTTTCAAGTTTTGTAACGGTTTTTGATGTTCCCTTGAGAGAAGAAAGTGAAATAGCCCGGGCTGTTCCTTTTGAGGCCAAAAAATATATTCCTTTGCCGCTTGAAGAATTAACCATTGATTGGGCGATTATTAAGAGGGGAGACGAATCGGGCCAAAATTCCAAAAGCAAAATCCTTTTAATTGCTTTTCCCAAAGAACTGCTTTATCGCTACAAGCGGATTGCTAAAGATGCCAATTTAGATGTGGTGGCTTTTGAATTAGAAAGCGTGGCGCTTGTCCGTTCTTTGGTTGGAAAAAACAAATCGCCGGTTTTGGTGGTGGATATCGGCAGTCAGGCAGCGAATTTAATTGTTATTGACGAGGGGTATTTGATGAGCAATGAAAGTTTAACGGTGGCCGGTTCGGAAATTACCCATGTCATCAGTCAGGGTTTGGGAGTTTCCAAGGAGCGAGCCGAAGAATTTAAGAGAGTGAAGGGTTTTAACGTTGAACCCCAAGAAGCAGAAGTTGTGAATTTAATGCTCCCCCTCATTGATTATTTCGGCAACGAGATTCTCCGCACCATTAATATTTACAAAGAGAAGTCCGCTAAAGAAATTAAAGAGGTGATTTTAGCCGGCGGAGCCGCTAATTTACCGGGATTAGAGGGCTATTTGGGCCAATATACAAATTTAGAGGTAAAAAGAGCCTGGCCGTTTAAAAGTATTAAATACCAGGAGTTTCTTGAGCCTCTTTTAAGGGAAATTGGGCCGTCTTTGTCAGTAGCGACGGGATTGGCCATGCGGGGCGTTATTTATTAGTTTTTATTGCTTTTAGGCCGTTTTAATTGCCAGTTGCTTGTTTAAATATTTATTTAAATATGTTAAAATTAAAGTAATATGCCGGAGTTTCAATTAATGGAATCATTAGGTTCTGAAAAAATGCCGAGCGGCTGGTTGGCTAAGTTTTTGCGTTTTGCGGTGATTTTGTTTTTAATCGTTTTGGTTATCTATCTCCTTCTCCACTACATTTATTTGAGTTTTTTGGACCGCCAAATAGGAAATTTGGAAAATCAAATCAAAGGCCTGGAACAAGAAATTCCCACCCAAGACCGGGAAGAGGTCACCGCTTTTTATTCCCAACTTATTAATTTAAGAACATTGTTGGAAAAACACCTTTACCCCTCTCAGGTTTTTGAGCGTTTTGAGTTAATCACTCATCCCCAAGTGGCTTTTATTAATTTTGATTACGATTTTGAAGAGAACCGGATTAAACTTGACGGTTATACCCAAGAGCTCAAGACCCTCTCCCAGCAACTTTTGGCTTTTCAGAGAACCTCCGATTTCGAAAAAGTCAATTTATCCGACATCCGCCAAGGCGCCAACAAAATTAATTTTACAATGGAAATCTTTTTTAAGTCCTCTTTTATTTTGAAAAAATTCTAATTACTTATGAGATATACCACTAAAAGAAATTTAAGTCTGACTCTCTCCGTAATTTTTTTGGCCGGCGCTTTAGTTGTCTTTTTCGTTTTGGATTGGCCGATTTTTAAAAAAATCGGGGAATTGAACAAGAAAATTAATCAGGAGCAGACGCAATACGAAAATCAATACAAAGCGGTAGAGGTGGCTAAGTCCATTATTAACCAATATAAAAGTTTATTGAGCGTCAGCCAGACCATTTCTTTAAGCATTCCCCGCGATCCGGAAGTCCAAAATCTTTTGGCGCAATTAGAGAACATTACAACGCAAAGCGGCCTGGCTCTTCAAAACATCAATTTTGAGAATATCGGCGCCACCCTTCCCCAAAGCCAGAAAGACATCGTCAAAAGTTATCGGACATTAAGATTGACTCTGGGGCTTTTGGGCAATTATGAATCCTTTAAAACCTGGCTTGGCGCCATCGAAAACAATATTCGGTTGATGGATGTGGTGAAAATCACTTTTACCGGTTTAAGTAGCGAAGCCCAAAAGACGACCGGCCTTTTCAATTTTAAAGTCATTTTAAACGTCTATTATCAATAAAAATTTATGGAGATAGCAGAAGAAAAACCAAAAAAGCGAATATGGATTTATGGGGTAATTGTGCTTTTGATTGTGGCTGTTGTCGCGGTTTATTTTATCTTTTTCGCTTCGGCTGGTTCGACCGAGACAGGATTGGCCAAAGTCATTAGCTTTGTTTTTGGCGGGACAACCAAAGATTTTTCTCTGGTGCCGACCGACCTTAAAAAAGACGTCACCGGCGGAATCATTAATCTTAAATTTGACCCAAATTCTGTTTTGGAACATCCTGTTTTTAAATCGCTTCATTCTTATGCTGAGCCGGTAGAGCTCGAAAACCTTGGTCGGCCCAATCCCTTTATTTCTTATTAAGGGCTTAACCTAAACTTTCCAGCCGAAAGGCGCAGAAAATTTAGCTGTTAAACCTTAACCGAGCACATAAATTATATGTTCACATAATTTATGTGCTCGGTAAAATCCCAATGATTCCCAACAAGACCTTACTTGATATTTTAGTGAAAAATGGAAAAATCACTTCGGCTATTGCCGATAGTGTTTTAAAAGAAGCCGAGAGTTTGGGCCGTTCGGCGGAAGAGATTATTAATGAAAAAAGGATTGTTTTCGAAGAAGAAGTGGGCCAGGCCAAAAGCGAACATTTTAAGGTTCCCCTTAAAACTTTTAAAAAAGACGAAATAATTCCTCAAGAAATTCTCGGTTTTATTCCGGAAGAGGTGGCGAAGACGCATAAACTGGTTGTCTTCGGCAAAGACCAGGATAAGGTTTTGGTGGGGATGCTCAATCCCGACGATGTCCGGGCGCAAGAGGTTTTAAGGTTTATCGCCAAGCAAAAGAGGGTTAATATCGGAGTTTATCTGGTTGCTCCTTCGGCTTTGTATGATCTCTGGCGGGGTTATCGCAGTTTTGAGACGCGAATCAAGGAAGTTTCCGAGGCCTTGGATATTTTCAAGCGGCAAACTAAAAGCGCTTATCTTTTGCCGCAGCAACGATTGGTGAAAATCGAAGAGGCCTCCGGTGTGATTGCCGAGGAGGCGCCGATTATTAAATTGGTTTCCACGATTTTGCACCAGGCAGCTAATGAGCGGGCCTCGGATATTCATATTGAACCCGAGCGTTCCAAATTAAGAGTGCGTTTTCGAATTGACGGCGATCTTAAGAATGTTTTAACCCTGCCCTTAGAATTACAACCGCCGGTTATCTCGCGCATCAAAATTATTTCCGAATTGAAAATTGACGAAACGCGCGTTCCCCAGGACGGCCGTTTCAGAACTTTAATTGATAACAAAGAAATCGATTTCCGCGTTTCCACTTTTCCGACGGCTTTGGGAGAAAAAGCCGCCCTTCGTCTTCTCGACCCGTCTGTCGGTTTAAGGACGATTCCTGATTTGGGAATTAAATCTTATCAGGTAGCGATTTTAAAAGAGGCGACGGACAAGCCTTTCGGAATGATTTTAGCCACGGGCCCGACTGGTTGCGGTAAAACCACCACCCTTTACGCCATCCTTCAAAATTTAAATAAAGAAGACGTCAATATCGTCAGTTTAGAAGACCCGGTGGAATATTTCATTGAAGGCGTCAATCAATCACAGGTGAAACCGGAAATTGGCTATGATTTCGCTTCCGGCCTCCGCCAGATTGTCCGTCAAGACCCGGATATCATTATGGTCGGCGAGATTCGTGACAATGAAACCGCGGCTTTGGCGGTGCATTCCGCTTTGACCGGCCACATTGTTCTCTCCACTTTGCACACCAACAACGCCCTCGGCGTTATCCCCCGGTTGATTGATATGAAGGTTGAATCTTTTCTTCTGCCGGCTTCTTTAATTTTAATGATGGCCCAGCGTTTGGTCGGTCGTTTATGCGATAAATGCAAGAAGAAAACAATCGCCTCCGGAAGTTTATTGGAAATTATCAAAAAAAATCTTGGTCTTTTGCCGCCAGAAGTTAGAGAAGGTCTCAATTTGAAAGAACCACTTGAGATTTATCTGCCGCAAGGCTGCGAAGCCTGTAATTATAAAGGTATAAGGGGGAGAATTGGCATTTTTGAAATGTTGAAGATGACGCCGGAACTTGAAGAGGCAATTTTAAAAGATCCTTCAGAAGCCAATTTAGCCGTCATTTCTCGAAAGCAGGGAATGGTGACGCTCCGCCAGGACGGCATCATTAAATCCTTGGATGGTTTAGTTTCTATTGACGAAATTCTCAAAGAAACAGTTTAAAAATATAGTCGCTCCGCTTATATAATCTCATTCGGTCGAAAATTGAAAATTGATATTTTCACTTTTCTTCCTCACTTCGATATATGAACAATACAATTTATAAAGAAAAACTCGAATCATTAATGAATTTAGCCGCCAAAGAAAGTGCCTCGGATTTGCATTTTGCCGTTGGCCGCCGGCCGACTTTAAGAATTGACGGCCGTCTCACTTTCTTAACCAAAGAGGAGGTTTTCACCAAAGAGATTGTCGAAGGGATGGTTTATTCATTGGTTCCGGAAGGCCGGCATGAACAATTCTTAAAAGACAGAGAACTGGACTTTTCTTACGCTTTATCTGACAAGGCCCGGTTCCGAGTGAATGTTTATTTTCAGAGAGGGAATATGGCCGCGGCCTTGCGTTTGATTCCGTTTAAAATCAAAACAGTTGACGAATTGAATCTGCCGCCGGTGCTTCATGATTTCGCTAGACCGTCCCAAGGATTCTTTTTGGTGGTCGGTCCGGCTGGCCACGGCAAATCGACAACAGTCGCCGCTTTAGTTGATGAGATTAATCATAAAAAGACCAATCATATTATTACTGTTGAAGACCCGATAGAATATGTTTTCAGCCAAGACCGTTGCATTATCGACCAAAGAGAAGTGGCGAGCGATACGCCGACTTTTCATCGGGCTTTGCGTTCGGTTCTTCGTCAAGACCCCGATGTGATTATGATCGGCGAGATGCGCGACCCCGAAACTATCCAAACAGCCATTACCGCGGCTGAAACCGGGCACTTGGTTTTTTCCACTCTTCATACCAATTCCGCTTCTCAGACGCTTGACCGTATCATTGATAGTTTTCCGGCGGCTCAGCAAAACCAGATTAAATCGCAGTTGGCGGCGACCCTCGTTGGAATTGTTTCGCAAAGGTTGATTCCCAGGCTTAGCGGCGGCCGCATCCCTTCTTGCGAAGTAATGATTACCAATTCCGCTATTCGTAATTTGATTCGCGAGAACAAAATCTATCAGATTGATTTAGTCATTGAAACGAGCATTCAGGAAAAAATGATTTCTCTGAACCGTTCCTTGGCCAATTTGGTGAGGCAGGGGGAGATTTCTTTGGAAAGCGCCCAGATGTATGCTTTAAACCCGGCGGAATTAGCCAGTCTTTTGGCGCGGTAACATTTGTTATTTAAGATTCTCATAATCCTTCTTCGCTTGACGCTCCGTTTTAGAGAAATTAGGCAATTTTATTTAACGCAAAATCGCAAACTCGTCGCTTCGCTCCTCAAACAATGCGATTTTGCTATAAAATTGCTCTAATTTCTAACTAAAACTCCGCTATGTCGCTCAGAAGGATTATCCAAAACAACTTATGGCAAAGTTTCGTTATAGCGCAAGAAATGAATTAGGCGAAGTTCAAGCGGGCGTGGTGGAAGCCGCGAGCCGCGATTTAGCTATTAAAATTTTGCAGGAAAACAAACTTTATCTGCTTTCTTTGGAATCCTTGGAAAAGAAAAAATTAGGGGGGAAATTTTTGGGTCTCTTTCAAAAAGTCCGTCTTAAAGAGCTGATGCTTTTTACCCGGCAATTAAGCACGCTTCTTTCGGCTAAGGTCGCCCTTTCCGATTCCTTAAAAACTCTTTATAAACAAATTTCCAGCCCTCTTTTAAGGGATGTGATTTTCGATGTTTATACCGATGTTGACGGCGGACTTTATTTTTCTCAAGCCCTTTCCAAGCATCCGAAAGTTTTTTCCGATTTTTATATCAATATGATTCGTTCGGCTGAAGTCTCCGGACGTTTGGAAGAAACCCTTCTCTTTCTGGCTGATTATTTGGAAAAACAAATGAGGTTGACCAATCATTTGCGGAACGCAATGATTTATCCGATTTTCGTCATCTCGGTTTTTATTGGTGTGGTTTTCATTATTTTAACCGTGGTTATTCCTCAATTAAAGGCGATTTTCAGCGAGGTTAATGTCGAACTTCCTTTTTTGACAAGGGTTTTGATGGGAATGGGCGAGTTTTTGTCGTCTTGGGGATGGGCGATTGTTATTTTTCTCGGCGTCGTTGTTGTTTTTGCTGTGCGATATTTCCGGACGGAAGAAGGAAAACCGGTTTGGGATGAATTAATTGTCGGCTTGCCGGTGATAGGCGTTTTAATCCAAAAAATTTCTATTACGCGCTTTGCCTCTTCAACCAGCGTTTTAATGAAAGGAGGCATTCCTATCGCCAATTCTTTGGAAATTTCAGCGCGGGTGGTGGGGAATAATTTATATCGCCGAATTTTAATGGAAACAGCCGATGAAATCAGACGAGGCGGCTCGATTTCCGGCAGTTTAAGTCGCTACCCCAATTATTTTCCGCCCCTGGTCAGTCAAATGGTGGCGATTGGCGAAAGTTCCGGCCAATTGGATAATTTACTGGATAAAATAGCGTCTTTTTATAATGAAGAAGTCCAAAACGCCGTTAATAGCATGATCGAATTGGTTCAGCCGGCTTTGATTGTGGTTCTCGGCGTCTTTATCGGTCTCTTTATTGCTGCGGTTATTTTGCCAATTTACAATTTAGCCCAAGTATTTTAAAAATAAAGGTCGATAATAATTAAATTAAATAAAAAAATAAGTTTATGAAAAACAACAAAAAGGGTTTCACCCTGATCGAAATGCTTATTGTCATTACCATCATCGGAATTTTGTCCGCCTTGATTTTGGTGGGCTTGAGTTCTTTCAGAATGAGAGGACGCGACGCGAGGCGTATCGCCGATGTCAGACAGGCTCAGAACGGCTTGGAAATTTATTACACCAAAAACTTGAAATATCCGACCGTAGCCGCTGGCAGTCCGGCCAGCCGCTGGACCGAATTAACAACCACCCTGACCGGCGCTGGCATTGGCTTGACGCAGATTCCTCAGGATCCTTTGGCGCCAGATAGTTCTTACGATTATAAAGACGGTAATAGTCAGCAAAATTATGTGATTGCCGTGACGCTTGAAGATGGTGATAACTCATCTTTAAAGAACGACATGGACGGTTCAATTTTCGGCATTAATTGTGACGACCCGGCTTATTGCGTTCAATTTTAGACCATCCTATGCTTTATGTCTTTTTTCTTATTTTTGCGGGGCTTCTGGGTTTGGCGACCGGCAGTTTTATTAACGTTCTGACTTTAAGATGGCAGCCGGATAAAGGTAATAAAATTTCCAAGATTCTGACGGGTCGCTCCCATTGCTTAAGTTGCGGAAAAACGCTCCGCTGGTTTGAAATTATCCCCCTCATCAGTTTTTTGGTTTTAAGGGGCCGTTGCCGTTATTGTCACAAAAAACTTTCGTGGCAGTATCCATTGATTGAGGGATTAACCAGCTTGGTTTTTATCGGACTAACCTGGCGGATTTTAAAACTCAATTTCTTTTATTATTATCTTTTGTCGGACCCGCGCTCTAATTTCTGGGCGATTGCCGTCATTATCCTATGGTATTTTTATGCCGCGGTTTTGATTAGCCTCGCCACCATTGATTTCCGTCATTATCTTTTGCCGGACCGCTTGATTTTTCCGACGATGGGGATAAGTTTTCTTGCTAATTTAAGTTTTTATTTTTTGAGTACCACCCCTAACAATGCCTTCCCCAAATTTGGCCTTAATTTTTTGGGTCCCTACGCTAACATCATTAATGTGCATTTTAATCCTTTTATCTCCTCGCTTTTGGGAGCGATTGTTTTATCGGCCTTTCTTTTTTTGATTTACGCCTTAAGTCGCGGGAAGGCGATGGGGTTCGGTGATGTGAAACTGGCGGCTTTGATTGGATTAATGCTGGGGTTAGTCGGCGGGATAGCCGCTTTGGTTTTTGCTTTCGTTTGGGGAGCAATTATTTCTTTGATTATTGTTCTAACAACCAAGAAAAAACTCAAAGATCCTGTGCCCTTCGGCCCTTTCTTGACTTTGGGTGTCGCTTCCGTTATCTTTTTAGGTGAAATAGTTATTAATTTTTATCTTTCTATTTTTAAGGGATGATTAGAATTATTAACTCGTCAAAATTTATTCAGATGTTTTGGGGATTATTGGCAATTTTTTTGATAACTTGGATTTTCGACGTTTATCTTTTGATTTTGGCCAAATAAAAATATGTATAAAAGCGGAGAAATTTCTTCAAATTTTTTCAAAGGAATTTTGTTTCTGGTAATGTTGATTTTTATCGCCACTTTGTTTTTTGATGTTTATCTCGTTGCCTTAAATCAAAAATTGAACGAGCGGGGTCAACTTTTAATAAAGAAATTGAATGTGGCCAGAATATTTTTGGACTATGGCAACGGCCAAAAAAGAGCTTTTGAGGGCGAGGTGACAGCCGGCGGCTTGACGCTTTTCGAAACTTTAAATTTGGTGGCCGAAGCCGGAAATTTCGAAGTTAAATTTAAAGAAACACAAGGCCGAGTGGTGGTTGAATCAATTGATAATTACCCCAATAATAGCGAACATTACTGGGAAATTAATTTTCCTAATTTGGACTGGAAGAAGCGCTTAGACGAATTTGATAGCCGCCAGGTTATTTTTACGGCTGGCATGGTTGCCAATTTAATTTACCGTTAGAAAATTTATCAAAACCAATCTTTGGCATTTTTAATGATTATTAACGGTAAAAATTTAGTCAGCGAATTATTAGGGGAATTAAAGCCGTTTTTTTCAGAGCGGAAGACCGCTTTGGCGGTTATTTCCGCGGGAGAGAACTCTGCTGTTTTAAGTTTTATCAAAGAAAAATCTCGGGTCGCCGGCCTCCTCGGAATTGAATTTCTTCATTTTCATTTCGGCGAGGAAATCTCCAATAAATTTTTAAGAAAAAAAATTAACGAAATTGGCCGAAAGAATTTTATCAGAGGCCTTATTGTTCAATTGCCTCTGCCTTTGAAATTTAACACCCAATATCTTTTGAATGCTATTCCCATGGAAAAGGACCTGGATATGTTAAACGAACGGAGTTTCGGTTCTTTTGTTTTGGGCCGTTCAAAAATTCTGCCGCCGGCCGTTAGCGCTTTGAAATTTATTTTGGAAAAATATCAGATTGACCCCAAAGGGAAAACCTCTGTTGTTTTGGGGGCGGGTCGTCTGGTGGGTTTGCCAATAGCCGTTTGGCTGATGCAACAAAAGGCGACGGTTTCGGTTTTGAATGAATTCAGTAAAAAGGCGAAAAAATTTACCAAAAAAGCGGATATTCTGATAAGCGCCGTTGGCCAGGCCAATTTGGTTAATAGAAAAATGGTCAAAAAGAGAGCAGCGGTGATTGATTTTGGCTATTCTCAAACGAACGGTCATTTTCACGGCGATGTTGATTTTGAGGGGGTTAAAAAGCGCGCCGGTTTAATTACGCCGACGCCCGGCGGCACCGGCCCGATTTTAGTGGCGATGCTGTTTAGAAATTTGAAAGAATTGATGGAAAATAATAGATACTAATGGATACTGGTCTTTAAAGTTAACAATTTACGCGATCGCGCAAATTGTTAACTTTCTCGGAATGGTAAAAATTATCGACATCCGACGTCCTTAGATTGTTTGGTGAAGTAATAAAACAGCCCGCCGATTGGCGGGCTGTTTTAGATGACAAGATTAATCAGCCGATTTTTGACATAAATTATTTTTTTCGGTTTTTGTTCCATCAAGAATCGCTTTATTTTTGGCCGATTGAGGACTAATTTTTTCGCTTTTTCTTCCTCTAAATTAATCGGCGCTTTGATTTTGTCGCGGAGCTTGCCGTTAATTTGAATAATCAATTCAAATTCTTTTTCTTTCAACATTTTTTTATCGTATTTCGGCCATTTCTCCAAATGAATTGAGGTTTTGTGGCCTAATTGATGCCAGAGCTCCTCGGTAATATAAGGGGCGAAGGGCGCCAATAATTTTAAGAATGTTTCAAGAGAAGATTTTTTGATTTTGGTATTTTTTTCTTGGAAAATATTCAAACATTCCATTAAGGCGCTGATTGCCGTGTTATAAGTTAAACTTTCAATATCCTCACCCATTTTTTTAATTGTTTTATTAAGGCCTCTTTTTATCTCCTTTGATTCGTTTTTTTTGCCTTTTATTTTCATTTGTTCAAAAACGAAATTCCAGAGACGATTTAAAAAGCGAACGATGCCAATAATACCTTCGGTATTCCAAAGTTTGGTCGCTTCCAGCGGTCCCATAAACATTTCGTACATTCTTAGGGTATCGGCGCCGTATTGTTTGATTACTTCGTCCGGATTGACGACATTGCCGCGGGATTTGGACATTTTTTCGTTGTCAGCGCCCAGAATTAATCCTTGGTTGACAAGTTTTTTGAAGGGTTCGGAGCCGGAAACCAATCTCAAATCATAAAGGAATTTATGCCAAAATCTGGCGTAGAGCAGATGGAGAACCGCGTGTTCGGAGCCGCCGACATACAAATCCACTGGCATCCATTTCTTTTCTTTCTTGAGGTCCACGAATTTTTTATTGTTTTTTGGGTCAAGGTAACGGAGGTAATACCAGCAAGAACCGGCCCACTGGGGCATAGTGTTGGTTTCCCGTTCGGCTGGTCCAGCGCAGCGCGGACAAATGGTTTTAACCCATTTTTTCATAGTTGCCAAAGGCGATTCGCCAGTGCCGGAGGGCTGATAAGATTTGATATTCGGTAAGATAAGCGGCAAATCTTTTTCCGAGAGAGGAACAAATCCGCATTTTTCGCAGCGGACAATCGGAATTGGTTCGCCCCAGTATCTCTGCCGGGAGAAAACCCAATCCCGCAATTTGTACATGACGCTTTTTTTGCCGCCAACAAAAATGCCAATTTTTTCCTGGGCGGTTTTATTATCCAACCCGTTAAAAGACCCGGAATTAATCAGGATTCCGTCTTCAAGATAAGCGTTTTCTAATTCATGAGATTGGCCGTCCGGACTGATTACCTCAATAATTTTCAAATTGAATTTTTTGGCGAATTCGAAATCCCTTTGATCGTGGGCCGGAACCGCCATAATGGCGCCGGTGCCGTAATGGGCTAAAATATAATCAGAAAGCCAAATTGGAATAGCCAAATTATTGGCAGGGTTAATAGCCTCAAGACCCTCGAGCATCACCCCAGTTTTCGGTTTGATGGGATCATTCCTTTCTAAATCGCTTTTTTGACTAGCTTCCCAAATATATCTTTCCACTTCTTTGATGTTCAAGATTTCGGATTTTAATTTTTGAATTAAGGGATGTTCCGGCGCCAGAACCAAATAAGTGGCGCCGAAAAGCGTGTCCGGTCGGGTAGTGAAAACATCAATCTCGCCGATTTTAACATTGCGACTCCGGATTTTAAATTTAAGCAGATAACCTTCGGAGCGGCCAATCCAGTTCTTCTGCATTTCTTTGATGTTTTCCGGCCAATCCAATTGGTCCAGGTCTTTTAATAAACGGTCGGCGTAGGCGGTGATTTTCAACCACCATTGTTTGAGTTGCCGACGTTCCACTTTGTTGCCGCAACGTTCGCAGGCGCCAGCGTTGACTTCTTCGTTGGCCAAACCAGTTTTACAGGAAGGGCACCAGTTAATCGGCGCTTCGGTTTTGTAAGCCAGACCGTATTTGAAAAGTTGAAGAAAAATCCATTGGGTCCACTTGTAATATTTCGGGTCGGTAGTGTTAATTTCCCGGCTCCAATCATAGGAAAGATCTAGGCGCTGGATTTGTTTCTTGAATTTTTTGACGTTTTTGGCGATGACAATTTTCGGATGGATGCCGGTTTGAATGGCGTAATTTTCCGCCGGCAGACCGAAGGCGTCCCAACCCATTGGATGTAGAACATTATATCCTTTCATCCGTAGATAGCGGCTATAAATGTCGGTGGCCACGTAATTTTCCACATGGCCGACGTGAAGACCTTCGCCCGAAGGATAAGGAAACATATCCAAAACATACTGTTTCGGTTTTTTTGAGTTATTGTCCGCCCGATAATTCTTGAAATTATTTCTCCGCCAAATCATCAACCATTTTTTTTCGATTTTTTGGTGATTATATTTCATAAAACGCGCTGCCAATATATCCGCTTCGCTTATGTAATTTCGTTCGGTCGAAAAGTAAAAATTGATATTTTTGCTTTTCTCCCTCACTTCAATTATATCCTCTTCGCGGATGTAATGTCGCTCGGTCAGAAGCCAAAAATAAAATTTTTGTCTTCTTTCCTCGCTTCCATTATATACGCTTCGCTATGTAATGTCGCTCGGTCGAAAAGTAAAAATTGATATTTTTACTTTTCTTCCTCGCTTCAATTATATACGCTTCGCTATGTAATTTCGCTCGGAGAAAATGATAAAACTGATGTTTTCTCATTTTACTCCTCGCTTCGATTATATTCGCTCCGCGAATGTAATCTCGCTCGGAGAAAATGATAAAACTGATGTTTTCTCATTTTACTCCTCGCTTCGATTATATTCGCTCCGCGAATGTAATCTCGCTCGGATAAAATGATAAAACTGATGTTTTCTCATTTTCTCCTCGCTTCGATTATATATCGGATTATTTTATTAGATTAAACCAAATATTTCAACAAGCTTTTGCCTGTCATTTCTGGCGGGATGGGGATACCCATCAATTCCAAAATTGTTGGGGCGACATCGCAGATGACGCCCAGAGTTTCTTGTTCGCTTCGGTAAATTTCTTCTTCGGTTTTTTCTTTTTTTAATTTGAATTTTTCATCAACCAGATAAAAAGGCACCGGATTAATGTTGTGAGTTGTTTCTTTTTCGCCCGTTACCGAATCATAGAGTCGCTCGGCGTTGCCGTGATCCGAGGTGATAATCAAGGTGGCGTTTTTGGATTCGGCAATTTTATAAACTTGAGCCAAGTGTTGATCAACAATTTCTAACCCTTTCAAGACCGCCTGGTAATTGCCGGTATGGGCGAGGGTGTCGGGATTGGCATAATTGACCGTAATGAAATCATAAGTTTTCTCCTCAATGGCGGCAATTAATCTCTCGGTGATTTCCGGCGCTCGCATTTCCGGCACCTCATCAAAACGCGGCGTTTCTTGGGAAGGAAGCAAAATTCTAAATTCATCGGTAAAAACCTTGTCGGTTAGACCGTTAAAAAAGAAAGTGAGATGATAATATTTTTCGGTTTCGGCGATTTTAAGTTGTTTTAAATTTTTTTCGCTCAAAATCTGAGTTAAGCTGCGGTCGATTTTCTCCGTTTTGAAAGCGACATTGGTTTTGAAATTTTTATCGTATTCGGTCATGGTTGTTATATGAAGGTTTTTCAACGGCAATCTTTCAAATTCTTGAAAATTTTCCAAAACAAAAGGGCTGACCAGTTGCCGGGTGCTGTCTTCGCGGAAATCAAAGAAAATTAAACTGTCGTCGTCTCTAATTAAAAGCGATTCCAAAGGGGTTTCTGAGTCGGCGATAAGCGTCGGTTCTATATAGGAATCGGACAGATTGCGGCCATAATAGAGATCGAAAATTTTATTAACATCTTTTTCGCGGCGACCGACTCCCTTGGCGATTAAATCATAAATTTGCTTCGTATTTTGCCAATTTCTCGTGCGATCCAGAGCATAATAGCGGCCGCTTAAACTGGCGAGCGTGCCAATGCCGGCTTTTTTAATATCGGCCAGAAATTTTTGAACAAGTTGACGACCGGAGCGCTGCGGGCTGTCTCGGCCATCGGTAAAGAGATGAAAACAAACTCGCTCCGCCTTTTTTGAGGCAGCCATTTTAATTAAGGCCTCGAGATGTTCATAAGAAGAGTGAACATTGCCGCTCGATAATAAACCCAAAAGATGAACTTTGCCGCCGCTCGTTTTGGCAAAATCAAAAGCTTCATTTAAGGCGGTATTTTTAAAAAATTCTCCGTTTCTGACAGCCAAACTAATTCGCGGATAATGCTGGTAAATAATTCGTCCTGTTCCCAAAGTGAGGTGGCCAACTTCGCTGTTTCCCGGTTCTCCCCAGGGCAAACCAACGGCAATACCGGCGGCCTGCAAAGCGGTTGCCGGATAATATTTTTTGAAATAATTGATGGTTGGCAGTTGACTGCGATAAATGGGATTTGAATCATCCCTTGGCCCGAGCCCCCAACCGTCAAGGATAATTAAAGCAAAAGTCTTCTTCATTATTTAATTTCTTCTAAAACTTGGATAAATTTTTGACTATTTTCATCGGCGGCGGCGATTTCCTGTTTTATTAAGTTAATGAGTTGGTTTAAATCTCTTTTGATTTCAAAGGGTTGTTTATCGAGGAGGGCTTCATATTTTTGGGCCAGTTCTTGGAGAATAATGTCAACGCCGCTGCCGTAATTCAAAAGATGAGAAATGGCTGCAATTTGATACTGGATGGCTTTTTCGATTTTGTTTCTTTCCTCTTGGTTGGGGAATTTCGGAAGAATCTTGACAAGTTGTTTTAACTCTTCGGTCAATTTCATCGTCGTCTCGTTAATTTCGCGATTTCTTTCTTTTCCGTCAATAACGAGTTCCAAGGCATTTTTAATATCACCGTCTTTTTGTTTTGCTTCAATCAGCTGAAATTGATAATTGCTCTGAGAAGCCAGAAGGTTGATTTGCTTAATTAAATTTTGGATTCTTTGTTCGCTACTGGCAAACTCTTTGAGGTAATTATCTTTTTGCGAAAAAAATAACCAGCCGCCAATTACTCCAATAATAATCAGCAAAACAAAGAAGACCAAACGAATGGATTTCTTGCGCATTTTTATTATTTTAGCACATTTTTATTGAAATGTTAACCCCGTTAGAAGTCCGCGATTCCTAAACAGAAATTTTGGATAATTTTAGAATAATCTCGATTGACTGCCGCGAAAGAGTGCCGTAACACTCTTTCGCGGCGATAAATCATGGCGGACTTCTAACGGGGTTAACTTATCTAAGGGCGAGGGGGCTCTTGACAAATAATTTTTGAAGACTAAAATTAGAGATAGAAAACTCATGTAAACAATATTAGAAAGACCAAAAAATCTTGTGTTAAAAACCAGTGATTAATAACGAAGCGTTCCCAAGAAATAAATTCGTTACTAATCACTGGTTTCTTATCAAGAATAGTCAGGCGAACCAGTTCTTTGAAAAAATTAAAAATAGGATCAACTTTTTCTTCATTGTTTCGTGCGATTTTCTTTTCTTTATTTTTTATGAGGATTTGATCCTGGTCCAGGATGAACGCTGGCGGCGTGGATAAGGCATGCAAGTCGAGCGCCCCATGAGATGTCGCGCAAGCGCTATCTCACGGGGAGCGGCGAACGGGTTAGTAATACCTTGGTACGTACCCTGAAGCGGGGCACAGCCGATCGAAAGATCGGGTAATTCCCCATAATCTGGAAGTCAATTTTGATTTTCAGCAAAGACGCAAGTCGCTTCAGGAACGGCCTAGGTCCTATCAGGTAGTTGGTGAGGTAAAAGCCCACCAAGCCGATGACGGGTAGGGGAAGTGAGAGCTTGTTCCCCAACAGGGACATTGAGATACGGGTCCCACTCCTACGGGAGGCAGCAGTCGAGAATATTTCCCAATGGGCGAAAGCCTGAGGAAGCGACGCCGCGTGCAGGAAGAAGGTCTTCGGATTGTAAACTGCTTTTATTAGGGATGAATCCGCCATCTGGCGGATGACAGTACCTAGTGAATAAGGGGTTGCTAACTACGTGCCAGCAGCCGCGGTAATACGTAGGCCCCAAGCGTTATCCGGATTTATTGGGCGTAAAGGGTGCGTAGGAGGTTCGACGCGTTCATTGTCAAATATCACCGCCTAACGGTGAAACCGCAATGAATACGGTCGGACTAGGGAGTGCCAGAGGCTGATGGAACAGCCGGTGTAGGGGTGAAATCCGTTGATATCGGCTGGAACGCCAAAGGTGAAAACGATCAGCTGGGGCATGTCCGACTCTGAGGCACGAAAGCGTGGGGAGCAAAAAGGATTAGATACCCTTGTAGTCCACGCCCTAAACGATGCCTGCTAGTTGTTTCGAGTATCGACCCTCGGAGTGACGAAGCTAACGCGTTAAGCAGGCCGCCTGGGAAGTACGGCCGCAAGGCTAAAACTCAAAGGAATAGACGGGGACTCGCACAAGCGGTGGATCATGAGGTTTAATTCGACATTAAACGAGGAATCTTACCAGGGCTTGAAATCCCGACGACGACGTTCCGAAAGGAATGTTTTCTCTCAAGGACGTCGGGACAGGTGCTGCATGGTTGTCGTCAGCTCGTGGCTTGAGTTGTTCCCTTAAGTGGGGTAACGAGCGCAACCCCTGTCGTCTGTTATACGTGTCAGACGAGACCGCCCCCCTCAAAGGCCGGAATTTAGAATACAGAATTTAGAATTTAGGAAAATAATTTTTTTATTTTTATGGAAATGCGTTCCTATATTCTATATTCTAAATACTAAATTCTTGTTTTTGAGGGGGGAGGAAGATGGGGATGACGTCAAATCAGCATGGCCTTCTGATGTCCTGGGCTACACTCATGATACAATGGCCGGTACAAAGGGTTGCCAAGCCGCAAGGCGGAGCTAATCCCAAAAAACCGGCCTCAGTTCGGATTGAGGTCTGAAACTCGACCTCATGAAGCCGGAATCGCTAGTAATCGCGAATCAGCTATGTCGCGGTGAATACGTTCTCGAGTCCTGTACTCACCGCCCGTCACGTCAAGGGAGCCGGGAACAGCCGAACGCCGATTTTATGTCGGCGCAAGCTGGGCTCGGTGACAGGGACGAAGTCGTAACAAGGCACCGGTAGCGGAAGCTGTCGGTGGATCATTCTAAAAGGAATTTTTTTCTCCGACGCAACGTCGGAGGTCCTAGGTTGATTCCAGCACTTATTTTTGTAAAAACAAGTACTGGACAACGCACGAAACAATGAAAAAGAAGTTGACCCCGTTAGAAGTCTGCGATTCCCAAATAGAACTCTCTTAGAATTCTAGAATAATTTTGATTGACAGTCGCAAAAGAGTGCTTCGGCACTCTTTTGCCGCGATAAATCATGGCAGACTTCTAACGGGGTTGAAATAAGGGAAAATTCGTGCCACTCACAATTGGCGCGGATTTTTTATATTTGGCAGCGAGCCCGCAGGAAAGCTTGCTTTCATGGCGGGTGAGCGAACCAAATACACACGATTTCACGCGCCGCGACATCGTTTATTTTTTTCGGGTATCCACAAACTTGCTATTTTATAAAGAAATATTTTATAGTATACTATATGCATACTATGGAAAATGCTGTTAAAATTCTTCTGGTTGAAGACGACCCTTTTTTATCCAACTTGTTGAGAGTCCGGCTTCAAAAGGAAAACATTGAAGTGGTTTTGGCAAAAGACGGCGAGGAAGCGGTTAAAAAACTAACCGAGGTGCGGCCAGCCGTTATTTTGCTGGATTTAATTTTGCCCAAAAAAAGCGGATTCGAGGTTTTGGAGCATATTTCAACGGACCCGCAATTAAGGGATTTGCCGGTGATTATTATTTCCAATTTGGGCCAGACCAGCGACATCCAAAGAGGCAAAGAATTTGGAGCCATTGAGTATTTTGTCAAAGCGAAGATTTCCATTGACGATTTAATTTTGAAGATTAAAGAGTTTTTAAAGAAATAGGAAAAGATTACAGTGATGGAAAATATCGCCGTAATCATTCTCATAAGAGTCAAAATTAATAATTAAAAAGCTTGTTAATTTCTAATTTAAATCTTATAAAATGAAAAAAGGATTTACTCTGATAGAATTATTGGTGGTTATTGCTATTTTGGCTTTATTGATGAGTGTTATTATTATCACTATTAACCCAGCAGAACTTTTGAGAAAAGCCCGCGACACCAAAAGAATTGCCGATTTAAGCTCTTTCAGAACGGCTTTGAATATGTATGTGGCTGAGGGAAGTACCGCTCTTGGTGGTACTCAGGGTTGCACCAACAAGTATTAGTTGTCTCTTACCGGTACAGGAGGTCAATGTGGCGGACTTCATTCGTATACTATTTGTGTAGCCAGTCCTCGGCTTACTACTAGCAGTGGCTGGGTTCCGGTAAACTTCGGCGCGATTTCTACTGGTTCGCCTCTCGCGGCTTTGCCGATTGATCCGACCAATAGTAGCTCAACCGGACATTATTATTACGCTTATGGTTGTGGAAGCAACACTTTTGAATTAAATGCCAATATGGAAAGCGTTCAGTACATAACTCTAGAAGGTAATGACGGCGGCGATGCGGGTGGTCTTTATGAAATTGGTTCTCAACCCGGCCTTAATGCTCTTCCAACCTCCACCGCCGGTTTTTATTTGCCTTTGTAATAAGCGATGATATCTGCTAAAATAACAAAGATTACAGTGATGGAAAATATCGTTGTAATCATCAATTATTAAATAAAAGGTCGAAATTAAAGGTCGAAAAATAAATTTTTTGATTAGCAAT
>Ga0315291_10001441_pt1 | contig 31751 bp, 49 predicted proteins | sample YL17G12_20_MG_FD_203070 | JGI IMG/M metagenome (GOLD analysis project Ga0315291, IMG submission 203070) | Sediment microbial communities from Yellowstone Lake, YNP, Wyoming, USA - YL17G12_20 | ecosystem: Environmental > Aquatic > Freshwater > Lake > Sediment | place: USA: Wyoming | collected...
CGCGAACTTAAATAGCCTTTCTAAATTCTTCTTTAAGTTTTTCCAATCACTTGAATCATTGCTTCCGCCAGTATAATCTTTATCGTGCTTGGCTGTGCGGATCAAAATGTCTTCATACCAACTATCTGAAAAGTGCCTTACATCAGAAGTTGACAGATAGGCAAATCTGCCGCTTGTGTTATTTTTGATAAAACAAGAAACTTCAAAGTGTCCTCTTGACCAATTAACTATCTCGCAGTTATCCGGGAGTTGTTTGGCTAATTCTTTTTTGAACTCTTTAGCGAATTGAGCGAACTCTGGAGTTAAGGAAGAAGAGCTTTCAAAATCATATCCGAGCCATTTCTCCATCCCTGTTTTATCTTTATTATCTTCTAACTTCTTTTGTAGTCCTTCAATTTCTTGCTGTAAATAACTTATCTGTGCGACTCTTTCTTGAATTTGTTCTGTGATTAACTCTTGGACTTGCATTTCTAACCTCCTTTATGATTTTAAGCGCGAATTTCCTCGCTTCTTGTAAATCATACGTTATTTTTAGATAATCTTCTGATAACTTCCTGCGCTCCTTTTTTATAAACTGTAACGCAGACTAAAATTCCTGCTTCATCATAGACAGCCCAGAAGCGACCATACTTTTCAAGTTTCATTGCTATATCACCTCCCCCTCAATTATTCTGATATTGGCTTCAAAGCCAGTTCCATGATTTCGTCTCCACCATTGTAAGAAGTCATAATCTCCGCAGTCTTGCATACCAAATTTCTTTTTCATTTTATTCAACGAACTTCTTTTAACAGTGTATTCTCTTTGCATTTTATACCACCTCCTTTAATGTAGTGAATCTTAAATCTTCGGGATTAGTAGCGCAACCTGTAAAATCTTGAAACCTATCCCATTGTCCATCGCACTTGTAAACTACAAAGATATATTCGGCGTTCCAAGATTTTATACGACCTTTCTCTTTTTTGAAGTTATCGTCATATAAAACCCATTTTCCAATATCTTCTTTGCGTAAATCGGCTAAATCAATCATAACGCCTCCTTAATATCTGTATCTTTTGTATGCTTCGTCATCACAGGGCATACACATTTTGATATTGCGCTCCATACAGACTTTATCTCCTTGATCTCTAATCCATTCCGGAGTGTTAGTAGCAAAGTGGCAGTAAATAGCCCAGTCGTTGTTTCCACCTTTGACTGCAACCCACCTTAATTCATTTCCGCTTCCGGTCATAAATAATCCGAGTTCATTATCAATAGCAGTGCCTGTTGCGAATATTTCTCTATATCTAAATTCTTTTAACTTTTCTAAAGTTAGCATCATATCACCTCCTTCCATTTAGTAATTATTTTCATTTCGTTATCTATTTCCATTTTTTCTTCAAAGATAATCACTTTAATTCTAAAAGAAGATAACGGTTCTCTTTGCCTAGAGAACCTGAAGCCGAGATAATTAAGTATCATCTTCTTCAAACTTTCTTTCAGTATCTCTTGCATAAAAATCTCCTCTCTCATCAGTTATCGCTTTACGATAAGACCTACCTTTCGGCAGGTTTCGAGATTATTCAACTATGTTTTTCGGCTCTACCATCACATCATTAGAATAACTGTATTTGTTATCTACTACTACTTTATAGGTTATTCCTTCTTCTAAAGTCCTTATTTCTACGACTTTAGCCCTGATTAAAATCTCATCACCGACTTTAATCTCTTGCATTTTGAACCTCCTTTTTTTAGTTTATTCTGTAAATAAAATACTCTCCTTCTTCGTTTTCCTCTCCATCATAGCCAGATAAAAAATGTCCTCTACCATCAGCACTAATAGCGTCTTCAATGAACTCATCTAAGTTTTCAATCATACACTGAATAGCAGCCTGAGCATCTTCACATTGTTCTTGTATTTTGCTTATACTCTTTTCAAGCTCAGGAGTATATCCGGCTTTAGTATGGTCTGCAATAAAAGAAGCGTTGAAAGCCCAGAGGCTATCTTTGATATTTTCAGCACAGGCTTTATCCGCTTCTTCATCCGTGCCGATAGCATATTCTTTATCTCCTAAAGAATAAACTTCTAATCCATAGTGGTCATAGTTTCTTAACTGTAAATCATCTTCTTCACAATCTAAAAACTTCGCTAACGCTTTTTCTTTTGTCATTGCTTTTCTCCTTTCTTATCTCGATTAGCATAGAGCTGGATTAAAAGATAATTTTAATCTTAAATCATTCATATTATCGCTGAACTTTTATTCCGAATTTTCGCGTTGTTTAATATGGCTTTCACAAACTATTACACTGCCTAAAACAAAATGATGCAGAGTCATAACTTCTAAGATCTTAAACTCTTTGATATTCCGGCCACAGATAATACAATCTCCGTCTTTCTGCCTTTTGCGTAAAGTCTTTTCAAGATTGCTGTCCAAATAAATCACCTCCTTTCAACATTGTATTCAAAGAAAACCTCTAATACTTCAATAAGTCTATTTACTTCAAAATAATCCTTAACTTCTTTGGTCTTGAGATAAATAACTTTCTTTCCTTGCTTAATCCCGAGAGTAATCTTTTTCATAAGGTTTTTGCCTCCAAGATAATTAAATCATCTCTTTGCCTCATCAGAGCCGAGCATCTCTCGGCTGACGCCTTTGCTTAAATCTCTTTGTAGCAAAGGCGTTTCGGCTATTACGCTTTTATCAACTCTATATCTGCTTCTTGCTTTTCATCTGGTATCTCCTCGCAGATAATATGGCTTTCATAAACATCGGAGCCGAACTCCACTTTTACTTCTTGCTCTGCTTTTTCTTTTGAGGCAGAGCGGACTAAAAACTCTGCGGTAAATTTGAATAGCGGCATAGTTAGCCCTCCTTTACTTCGTTAACCTCTCCGATAGCCCAATACGACACAATAATCTCGCAGGCTGTTTTTCTTGCTTCTTCTTCGTCTTTTGCCTCTACTTCCATCTCTTTGATACCATCCATACCCGGATAGTTGATATACCATTCAACTTTGTATTTTGGCATCTTTAACCTCCCCTGGAGCCAACATAGTCGCAACATTTCTCTGCGACCACTTTGCCTTGCTCAATTCTCAATACCCCGTGAAAACCCATTCCGCCTTCATAGTAGCGATAATCAAAAGTCAACTTAGGAAACACCTGAGCCATCTTCTTTACCACAGGGACTATTGGCGACCAGGCACTCTGGAAAGTATAAAACAACTCTCCGTCTCTTTCTTCTAATTCTGTCTCATAACATCCCCACTTCGTCCCCCAGTTTTTAATGCACCAATGATAGCCGAATTTCCCATAATCTTTTATCGCCTCTTTCGGCGCTGGAATAAAAGAGTTGCAACAGAGCATTTCAATTTTTGGGTCTGTTTCATTATCGCTGTCTGCCCACGGATATTTGCCTCTTGCCTTTTGCTTAAATCTTTCCAATTCTTTTTTGTCTCCTGTAATAGTTAAATCATTTTCAACGTGGTTAGGCATCTTTACTTCACCTCCTTAAATTCTTTACACTTCTTTGCTGTATTGTCCCCTTTGGACTTTGGGCAATAAGAACTTCCTTCATTGCCGAAAGGCTTCATCTCTTTACAGTAGCGGCATAATCTTTTCATTTTGCCTCCTTAGATAATGCTTTGTATAATTCTTCAATAAGTCTTGGCTTCTGCTTTAACTCTTTGTAATCTCCGCGAAACGCTAACACTGCTACCCAATAGTTATGAATATCATATCGCAATTTTAGAGATAAAGCGTGAAAACAAGTATTACAGGGAAAGCCTAAATGCTGAACCCTGCACTCTGTGGCTTCAAATAACTTTTCTTGCAACATCTCTTTTGTTATTTTCAACTTTTTCTTTAACATAATCTTTCACCTCCTCTCGGTAATGTTTTGAGTTTGTCTTATACTCTCGGACTATTCCCATCGGATAGCCGAAAGATAATAAGTGGCGCTGGACTCTATTGAGTTTTTGCATTTTCCAATACCTCTGTCATTGTCGGGAAGTCTCCCGACATATCTCTGCCTGAAATCCTGCCTGCTTTCTGCCAACCCAGCGGAGATAATTTGCTTTCGGCGTTAAAACTACTTCCGACTGTGTAGCAGAGTTTATTGTCTTTAACGAATAGTGTCATTCGCATTTATCATCTCCTGAGATAAGTTTCTCATCTCTTCTTTTAATTCGTCTGTAAAATCTGCTTTCTCCAAGCACTTCAGCGTTGCAGATAATTCTTTAATCATAAACTTTGCGTGCCGAGTTAAAGGGCGATCTTCTTTATCAATATAAACACCCTCGTTAACTTTCTTTAATTTCATTTCGCTGCCTCCTTCAATACATTCTTTACTTCTCTTGCCCTCTTGCCTCGCCAACTCCCCAGATTTGAAAGCACGTAGAGAAGTTGCACTTTTAACTCTTCGCCAACCATCATCTTGCCGGTCTTTTGGTGTAGAACCTCTACTGCGTTTCCTTTGGAGATAACCACTGCGTTCTGGCTATCGCCTAATTCCAGAGCCGCTTGAGCGTAGCTCTTGGCATAATCAGCGAAGCCTCCCCTGCGCTTCATTTACTACCGCCTCTAACGCTTCTTTGAGTTGCATCGCTTATCTCCTTATCTTGCTGGAACTGGCAGGCCTGCGTTAATCTTTTCCTGCCGGCATCTCTTCATATTCTTTATTAACCAGTCAGACAAAAGATCTATATCCAATAACGCTTCGTTGTTTCTGCCCCAGCCCTCTGCAACTTTTTTTGTCAATACCTGAATTGCCGTCGCCGTCAAGACCCAGGCATTATCAGTCTTGGGATTTTTGAATTCCTCGCAGACAGATAATAATCTTTTTATTGCCAAAGGTCTTTGAACGCAAAATAATTCTAAATCTTTTACTGGCTCGCTGTTTTCAATAATCTCTCGCACTGTCATCTTTCTCACCTCCTCTCTAAAAAGTTTTCTGATACAAAATAAACTCATCAGGGCTTTACGCCGATAGCAGAGATAAAGGGGGTCTTGTATCTTTTTATAACCTTCGCCCAATTTATAGATTACAAGCAATATCTCCGCTATTTCGTTTAATCTTTATAACTTTCAGGGAATAGGAACTCTAACATCTCGGTATCCACTTTAACCTTTCCGCGCTGTAGCGTTATGCTTAGCGCTTAATAGATAATGGACATCTCTGACAATTTCTTGTCGTGCAACTATTACATACAGGGAAACCTAACAGCCAAGATAAAAAGCGTACCATCTTAAATCACCCCTTTCAGAATTAAATTTTCTGCATCTTTGCTTTTATATTCAGAGTTTTGAATGTGCATCTCGCCAGTCTCTTTGTCTTTCAACTGTATTTGAATTAACACTTTTTGCACTTCCATATATTCTAATTCTCTTTTGTTATACTGCGCTTTCCAATCTTCAATCCAGTTAAGCAGTTTCATCTTTTACTCTCCCTTCTCAATATAATCTCTGAACTTCTGCTCGTTGAAAGAACTGTTTTCGGTTTTTAAGCTTTTACAGACGGCAGAGATAATTACTTCTTTACTCTTCGGATTTTCGAACTCTATTCCTTTTATCGTCTTCGCTATCAGAATATAATCTCTTCTGTGCATCTTTATACCTCCTTTCATTTTTTTGGAGTTCTTTGAAGTTAATGATACTATTGAGGGCGTTAATCATCTTTTCACCTCTATAATCTTTGGCTCTTTTTCTTTTCTTACGCTGGGGTGGAAACAGGCAAAATCGAACTCAAAATTAAGATGGACGCTGACATTATCTCCTTTTTGAAGATAGGTATAAGTTTCTTTATCCAGAGGTATTAGCAACTTAAAATCTTCAACCCCTTTTAACAAACAGAGAGCAGAATAATTTAATCTTGTTTTCTCTATGTAAATCGCTTCTCTCTTAAATAATCCTACTCTCTTTTTGCCTGTGCTTTCAAGATACTTTTCCTCTTTAGAGATTATATTTTCTACTACACCTACAAAGTATTCACTATGCATTGTCTCACCTCCTTTCTAAAAAGTATTTAACATTCTTAACCCAGTTAGAGTTAAGCGGATGCGCTTTTGGCGGGCAATAACGAGAGCCCAAGAACTCTAAATAATCTTTATACTGCGTTTGCTTCTTAAATCTTTTTCGGTTATTGCGGACTGTGTTAAAGCATATCCGCCTTGCTTCCGCTTCGTCTTTGTAAGGAATTGAACGGATGCCATAAAGATAGGTTGCTTTATACCCGCCTTCAGCGTGAAAGATGGCATTGACTATCTGGGCATCTGTCCACTCTTTCGCAAAGGAAGCAGAGTGGAAGATAAGCAGGAAAACGAGTGCGAGATAATAACGCTTGGCTTTATTCATTTGTCTTTCGCTTTTTATACCCTTTACATCTCTTACAGTTATCATTGCTTCCGCAGACTTTCCAATACCTACAACTCTTTTTTGAAGTATTCATTTCAATCTTTCCTGTGGATAAACCTGTTAATAACTATGTTAAATCATTGAAGATAAAGACATTAGGATAAAACCTGTTAATAACCTGTTAATAACTTTGTAAGTTATTTAATAATAATACTTTACAATGTTTTTTATTCTTTATCTTTGAACTCTTGCTCTGTGAATATCCTGTGGATAAACTGTTAACAACTCTATAAGTCGTTGGTATTGTTATCTATGCTAAAATATAAATTGCTGTAGCGTGGAGCGGTGGAGATACCGCCCTCCTCTCCTCCATTCTTTCAACTCCTCTATAATCTCTTATTATATATTATATATATATAAGAAATATATAATATACTTCCTCTATATGTAATTTTAATCTCCGCAACGCTTCAGTGAAGCGTCAAAGGTTTTCTCATTTGAAATAACTCTGGAGATAATAGTACTTCGGCATATTCAATAGCAATAGCAGATTTTTTCGCTTTCATCTCTGCTTTTATTCTGTGTTCCTGCTCCCGTAATTGCTTTGCTTCTTGCAACAATTCTGTAATTGTTTTTTTTGCCATTGTTTTATTCTCCTTTGACAATTTGCAGAATTGCAATTCATAAATTTTTTATTTGTTTTATTCCCAACATTCTTCTGGAATACTTTCCTGAATATCGGTTTTGTTATATGTCAATGAACATATTCAATGTATCATATATATATATATATGTCAAGGATTATTTTTCTCAATTCAGGTAAGAATTGAATCGTAAAAATTAGGAATTTTTATAATAAATAAGCATAAGAATTGCGGGGGAAAAGTTAGAAAAAAATAATATGGAAGTCCGCGCCGCCTCTCCCCCACATACCTTCGAACTCGCGTTTCCTCTCCTCTGCCCTTCTGCTTTCCAGTATTTTCACGGCTAGGATAATCTCTTTTTTCCCAATTCCCTTAAATATTTTTATCTCACTTTTTTAATTCTTATCGTCGGATAGGTAAGCAAGAGTTCAAAGCATTATAAGGTTACTAAAAGATTTCTCTTGACAAAAGTTCTTTTGTAGTTTATATTTATAGCAATTAAAGATAGAAAGAAAGTGCTTCCTTAAAAGGAGTAAAAGCGTGGATAGAAATAATGAATATAATGAATATAATGAATATAATGAATATAATGAAGTAAATTCAGCCCTGAATTATTGTCAGGGCTTTTTTATTAAATAAGAGAGGAGGGGCTATGCCTGTAGAAATAAAGGAAACGCTGGAAGATATAAGGAACCGCTTGATTACCGAATGCCACAGAGAGCCGGAGGTGCAGCGTTCCGGCTATGTCAATGGAATATTAGATTTTTATAACGCTATAAAACATCAGGAAGATTTAGAATCTTTAAAAAAGGAGAGTTAGATGGGAAAAGCAAGTTATGATATGACAGAAGTAAGGTTTATTATTAAACCAGATTTTACAGAATGTTATGTTCTCTGTGAAGCATATGGAGATTGTCCTATTGGGGTTCAAGGGTGGCATTATAAAGTTTTTCCAAAGGATGTTTCTATTATAGACATAATTCCGCAATATATAACTGAATGTGTCTTATGGCCACAAAAGTCGCCTAATGAAAAATAGGAGGTAACATAATGAATATTATCGTTCCCTTAAATAAACGCGTCATTGTCGAGCCGGAAGGCAAAGAGGAAGTTACTAAGGGCGGAATTATCATCCCTGACACCGCTAGCCAGAAGGCGCCTACGAAAGGCAGGGTTATCTCTATTGCGGAAGACAGCGATTTGAAATTGAAAATATCCAGCGGCGATATTGTGCTGTTCTCCAAATATGCCGGGACTGAGGTAGTCATACCGGCAAAGAGCGTTAATGAGAAAGACAGGCAGCTGCAGGTGATAAAGGATGAGGATATCTTGGCGGTGATAAAATATGAAAACGCAAATTAAGATATTAAACGTAACCGAACTGGATAAGATTGAAGCAACTGTGAATCTTTGGCTGGAGAGCCAGAAAGAGATAGAAGTGCAGAATTTGGCCATCTGGCCGCTTATAACGCAAGAAAAGTCGATAATGCTGGTGATGATAATATATTCTAAAGAAGAGTGGAGGTAAGAAATGAAAATTGATGAACCTATTCAAGAGATAAATATCTTAGAACCGCTTTTAGTGCTTTCCAAAAAATACTATGCTGGCGGTGAGGTAGTTACTGAACTCATCACTCCAGAAAACAAGGAGATGAATACGAATATCCAGATTACCTTTAAGAAGGGCGAGGATATATTTAAGTTAGGAAAAAAATATAGAGTTACTTTTACTCAGATAGAAGAAAAGGAGGCTTAATTGGAAAATAACAAACTAACTGCTATCAAGCAAGAAATGAAACAGAAGCAAATCTCTATAATCAAGGAAGCAGTGCAGTTGACTTTCGAAAAGTTAGAAGAGATAGAGAAGCAGAAGAATATCCTGCAGAACCAGATTAAGATTTTAAAACACGACCTCTTTGATTTAAAGGACGGCCGGCTAGACAGGGTTCTTGAAAGGCAGAATATAAACGAAGAAACAAAATCGATAAGCGTCATTGTTGTAACGAAACCTGTAAACGGGGTTTCTGCGAATGTATCGCCCTGGTATGAGGATTATGAGTTTAAGGTTTTAGACGGCGAGCCGTGCAAGATCAATAATTCTTTGACTAAGACATATGCCTCAGGAAGCTATAAGTTAAATGACGGGACGATAAGGTATTTATAGGAGGTTTGAGATGAAAATATGGATTAAATATACTTGCAAGGCTTGTAATGGAGTAGGACAGAGCGGATCTACTGAAAGTTGTCCGATCTGTATGGGTAATGGATATTTAACAGAAATAATTGAAGTTATAGACTATAAATTTATAGATTAAAAAGGAGCTAAAAAATGGAACACAATTTATTCAGAGTGAAATCTCTGGAAGAAGGCAAAGAAGCAGTAGTTGGTTCGTGTAATGGCTTTAGCAAGGAAGAACGCTGGAGTAAGGAGACGCCTGTGTTTGCCGAAAAGATATTAAAATGTATTACGAAAATTGTTCCATTAGGCTCTCTTGTCTCTATTTCAATGCTTGATTTTGGAGTTGGTTGTGGTCGACTTGCCAAAGAGATATTAGAACGAAGTTCAAGCACTAAAATTCTCGGAGTTGACACTTCTATTGACATGCTTGAACAGGCAATACAATATGTAAATAATGAAAGATTTGAAGCAAAAATTCCTACTGATATTCCTAAAGATAAGAAATTCGACCTCATCTATTGCGTCTATACCCTCCAGCACGTCCCTGCAATAGAGATTCGCGAAATCTTATCTAGAATATACAACCATCTTAAAGACGATGGCTTTTTCATATACTGCTCAAGTGATTACCGCATGTCTATACGCTTTGATGGTAAGGGTTTCTTTGATGACAGGTTTTTAGGAGTTAATTTACAGGAAGAGATAGAAAGATATTTTGATAAAGTTGAGCCGTTATTCATTGAAGAAGATTTTAAGGATAACTATATCTTAAAGAAGATGATTACCGGCTGTGATAGCGGTCTGGCGCATCCAGCGTTTGTATATCGAAAGAAAATCGAAAGTAAAGAAGTTAAGCCGATAATTGAAGTTGAAGGAATACCTATTTATGAAAAGAATGGTAAACTCTTTGCTGGTAAAAACGCAAAAGAAAAAGTAATGCAACCGCAAAAACTCCTTCTCATCAACCGTCTCTCTCCGGGTGATATTCTTGTTATGACTAATGCTATCAGGGACCTGCATTTAGCTCATCCGGGAAAGTTCATTACTGATGTGCGGACGCCCTGCCCGGATATCTTTGCCAATAATCCTTATATCACTAAGTTAACTTATAATGAAGCTAATTATAATCAAGTGAATACTTGGTTTCAGACTAATATAGGCAAGACTAAGATGTTAGAGGATGTTATGCTTATTGATATGCAATATCCTTTAATCCATCAGTCTGGAGCCAGAGGCGCTCATTTTGCTGAAGGGCATCGGGAGTTTCTTGAAGAGACGCTTAAAATCAAGATACCACAGACTAAAATCAGACCAGAACTGTATCTTACTGAACAAGAAAAAGCTATATGGGCAACAGGTGTATTAGGTAATAATATGGGTTATAAAGGCAAATACTGGATCATTAATGCCGGCTCTAAGGGCGACTATACTTTGAAGCAATATCCGTATTATCAAGAAGTCGTAGATTTACTCAAAGATAAAATTACTTTTGTCCAGATAGGAGTTAAATCTCATAACCATAAACCACTTGAAAATGTAATTGATATGGTGGGTAAGACTGATAATGTGAGAGATTTATTCAGTTTAATTTATAACGCCGAAGGAGTGATTACCTGCGTGGCCTTTCCTATGCACATCGCGGCTGCTTTTAAGAAACCCTGCGTGGTAGTGGCCGGTGCCAGAGAAGGCACACGCTGGGAGTTATATCCAAATCACCGCTTTATTTATGTCAATGGCTGCCTGCCTTGCGCTGATTATGATGGTTGTTGGAGATCAAGACAAGAAGAATGCAATTATAAGAAAAATGGTGTTCCTATTTGTATGACTTTAATAAAGCCGGAAGAAGTGTCGCGAGAAGTAGAGAGGTATTATGAGGGTGGAATTTTGAAATATGATATTAAAGAACCGGTTATACTTAACCTAAAAGGAGAAGAAAAAATGGATAAAGAAAAAATAGATTTTGCACACGCAGGATTAATGGCAGAGATTATGACTAATAGTAATAAAGATATTGTCATTGAACCTCTGCCTTCAGGCATTAATTCCCCTCAAGCAACCTCATCAATTTTTAATATCTTGCGTATCCTTAAACAGTTAACTCCTAGCGATACTTACCTTGAGGCCTATCAGTGGCATTACGACAAAAGAAAAGATAAGTTTATGGATATTTATCACTTTATGCAATATCTCGGTGCGACAGTCAGGCCTAAACGGATTTTAGAGATAGGCACGCGCACCGGCATTTCAATATGTCAGTTGCTTTCAGCATATCTTAATTACAATGAATTGGAAAGAGTGATACTCTGCGACTTATTCAATGATGGGATTTCAACTCCGAGTGTAGTCTTAAATGCTCTGAAATATCTGAATATTCCGGTTGATAAAGTGCAGTTTATTATAGGTAATTCTTTAGAAGAGATACCGAAGCTGATGGGTAAGGAAAGCTTCTCGTATGTCTTGGTGGATGGTTCTCATGACCGAAATGATGCTATGCAAGACCTTGAAAATTCTTATAAGTTAATTGAAAAAGAAGGTTATGTAATTTTTGATGACCTCAGTATAGACGGCTGTAATCTTCAACCAGTTTGGGATAATTTCAAACAGAAATATTATGCTGATTTTATATTTATGGAAGATGGTGATAATGGTAAAGGTATAGGCATTGCTAAAAGGATCTAATGGTTCTTGAAAATATTATTAATGAATTCCGGGCAAAATATGGAAAGCCACCAGCAATAACCGCTGAGGCAATAGAACACGAACATTGTAGATTGCACTGCCTTTATATGGCTAATAACTTCAAAGTAGAACACACACCAGATTATTTTTTATGCGGTAAGGCAGAAATTGTAGGTGCAGCCAGTTATAGGCATAGCGATGAAGATACTATTAGATTTTTACTCTATGAAAAGATAGCTAATAGTCCAGAACATCTTAAAGTTTTATTAGAGTCAAAATATTTAGCACATTGGTTTTATGTAAATGATTACATAGGATACCTTGTGATTAGAGGGGGGGAAAGGATAATATGAAATTTGAAATTATTATGCCCTACAGGCCTTATTCTCATGGAGATTTAAGTTCGCCACATGGGGATTTAGTACAGCTTGAAGATGATAGCTGGAGAAATAGTTCTGGAAAGATCTTCAAGGAAGGATTAGAATATGAAAAACATCGAGTCAGTATTCGACAAGCAATAGAGGCTTTGAATAAAAATTCTTTCTACAAACATCACATAATAGTTGCGATAGATTCGGATGTTTATCCAAATAAATCTTTTTTAAATAATTTTGAAAATGTATCTATCATTAAGTCAGAATTTAAAGTCCCTAAAGAACATTATGGAGTAAGAATGCCTCTTGCTTGTAAGGCTGCTATTGATTCTCTTCCGGGGGAAGGTTTTCTTTGCCATGTGTATTTAGCTGATACTATTTGCTCTAAGAATTGGGATAAATACATAGTTGAGGCTATTAATAGGCTTGGAGAAGATAAAGTGTATGTCCCTATTTGGGTTGAAGGTTCTCATGGGGCGTTTCAAGAATTAGTTGGAATAGAATTGACACCTGATTTTATCTGGGAAAAATGTTCTAAAAAAATTGCTGCTGGAGCGTTTTTTCTTCCGGATCCTAGACGAAGCTATATCCAAGAAGAAGATTTTGAACACTACATTGAAATATTGCAGAAGGGAAACAGAGATTGTATTATTGAGAATTGTGGGGGAAGAATATTTGGTTGGCTGATATGTTTATGTATGAAAATTTCTTATGCCAAGCAAATAAAATTTGATATCACTGATGTACATTCTATAGATACTAAGTTTGATTCACAACTTGGTGGATTGGGATTGAAGAAAGTAGTGGTTACGAACTCATTTATCTGGCATCCACAATGTTCGCATTTAGAACTAAGGTTGAAATATTAAGTTTAAAATCTATAAACTATAAAGCAAGGAAGGAGATTTTACTCAATGATTAAAGTTGGAGATTATTTCACAACTCCTGAAGATGAACAATCTGTATTAGAAGTTTTGAGATCTAATCGTTTGTCAGAGGGTAGTAAAGTCAGGGAATTTGAGGAGAAATGGGCTGAATTCTGTGGGACTAAATACTGCGTACTTACTAATTCTGGAACTTCCGCGTTGCTTGCTTGTCTGGAAGTGATGAAAGATATAACTAAACAAAGAAAGGTTTGGACATCGCCAAATACTTTTATATCCACCGTAAATGCCATAGTATTGTCTGGATTTGAGCCAGTATTCTCTGATGTGGATAAAGAAACCTTTGTTTTAAAACCGATACTCAATAGGGCTGGGATATTTCTGCCTGTCCATTTATATGGATACCCAGTAGATATGAACGAATTTAATTACTCTTGGATGATAGAAGATGCATGTGAGGCTCATGGTTCATTATATAAAGGCAAGAAAGTTGGTTCCATAGGGCTTATGGGATGTTTTTCTTTCTACATAGCCCACAACATCCAAGTCGGGGATATGGGGGCGATTATCACGAATGACCTTGAGATATATCGGGAATTAAAAAAGGTCAAGGCTCATGGCCGGATGTGCGAATGCACTGTTTGCCACAGGGCAGAGGGCAAGTGTCCGAATAAAGATAAAGGTTTTGATCCTCGCTTTACCCATACCCGAATAGCTTATAACTTCAAAACTACTGAGATGCAAGCGGCGTTAGGGTTAAATCAACTCAAACATGCCGATGAAATAATCCGTAAGCGGCAAGAGAATGTTTTATACTTAAATACTGGTTTAAGAGATATAAAAGATTTACAACTCCCAATTTGGAATACAACAGTTAGTTATCTTGCATATCCTTTGATATTAAGAAATCCTGAGATAAACCGTAATGAATTCTGCAATAAGATTGAAAAAGCTGGAGTGGAAACTAGACCTTTCTTTTCTTGCGTACCTACACAACAACCTGCTTACGCATATTTAAGAGAACAATGGAAAGACAAACTTCCTAATGCGGAATGGTTAGGGTTAAGAGGATTTCATATAGGGTGTCATCAATATTTGACAAAAGAAGAATTAGATTTTATAATAGAGACAGTTAGAAAGGAAATTATTTATGATAGTAGAAAATATTGAGATTCTTGAGTATAATAAAGATATTATGGAATTTAAAGGAGTTGATTTTAAGAGTATGCCGATAGATCAATGGCTTTATTTCTGCAAGGCTAATTTGACTTTTGGCGAACCCGGTATAGATTATTATGAACTTGCTGCTTTGCATCAAGCCTGTGAGATTTTTGGTAAACGATCATTAACGATAGTAGAAACAGGTATGTGTTTTGGCACTACTACCAGATATTTTTTAGTAAGGGTTATAAAATATGGCGGGGAATTACATACTTTTGAAGTTACTATCCGTGATAAATTCAAAGAAACTATGCAGGAACTCGGGCTTTGGGATAAAATAAATTTACATGGACATTCTATGAAAGACCCCTGGAGTAAAGAAATAGATGTTCTTTTTATAGATTCTGAACATGCTTTAGAAAATACATTAGGTGAGTATATGCATTTTAGAGAGTGGCTTAAAGCAGATTCAATTATAGGTTTTCATGACACTAATTGTTGTACTGGCGTAATAAAGGCTCTTGAGATGATACAGGAAGTCGACGAGTTAGAACTTATAAGTGAATGCAGTGATAGGGCTCATGCTGGGGTAAAATTCTTTAGAAGGAAGATTAAAAATAGGACAGATAGGCCTTGGAATACAGGAAAAAGAATATAGCCATGACAATGACAAAAGAAAATAACACAAAAATTAAAAAATTCTTTAAAGACGATCCTGCAATTATGTGTCATCATAAACTTTTAGAAAACGGACTTCCTGTCGCGGAAATCATAGAAGAAATAGAAGAAGATTCATCTATACTCAAAAAAAGCACTTGGGTGGAAGGTAATACTTTTGCTGAGGTAAAACCTAGAGCAATAGAATGGTATCAATTCGGAATATTTTTTGCTGATATGAATAATTTAGGGATAACGGCATTCGATCTAGTGTATCAAAATATATTGCGTCGTTTAGACGGAAGAGTTATTATGTGCGATCTCGCGAAATTATATCCTTCAATAGATTTTCCAGAAGAGCCGATTGTAAAATATCTATTAAATAATGTATATATGTTGGAAGAGCATAAACAGGCTTTTCTGGAAGGATATATTACAAAAAGACCTATAAGCAAAGAAGGTCTTTTAGAAAAAGAATGTCAATTCAACTATGACGGATATCAAGATCTCTACTGTAATGGCAAACTAATCCGTAAAGGAGTTAGATCAAATAAAAGGCTTTCTATGATTAAAGACGATTTTAATAATAAAAATGTCTTAGATTTTGGATGCTCTATGGGAATGTTCTGCCGAGAGGCAAAAAGAAAAGGAGCATTTAAAGTATTGGGAGTAGATAATATAGTCCGGGGAAAAATTAGGCATCTGATTGACCTTCCGGCTTATATTTCATATCTGGAAGGGCTTACTATCCAGTATCAATGTGCGGATATAGAACATATTAACTTAAAAAATAGAGTTACAGACACCAAATGGGATATAGTTTTCTTCTGTGCTATGCTGGGACATATTGCAGGAGACCGAGAAAATTATGTAAAATGGCTTAAAAGCATAACAAAGGTGATATATTTTGAGTCTAATCTTGGAGGCACAGAAGAAAAAATTATGCCTTTTATAAATAGTATAGGATTTTCTAAGGTTGAATGTTTAGGAGAAAGTGGGGATCCTGATAGATATCCAAATAATCATTATATAATGTGGAGGTGCGAATGTTAGACAACTATAAAAACCCAATTTCTTTTGCTCCAGATATGGATTATTTCAAAATTTATCCTGCGCCGATGTTTGAAGCAATGTTTAATCAGCATATAGGCCCTTGCAACTCAACTACTCCTTACTATGGGCCTCTTTTATATTGGTTATGCCGAGCTGTAAATGCTTTAAACGTTATGGAAATAGGTATGGCTCAAGGTTGGTCTAGTTTCTTTATGGCAAGCGCAGTTAAAGATACAGGTGTTAGAAACGGTGTAGAAGGAATGTATTATGGAGTGGAGATATCAGATTGTACTGAATTATTTGATAGAATGAAGGCAAGAGGCGTAAATGCTAAACATATTCATAAAGATTCATTAAAATTAATTCCTGCGGATTGGGATAATAAATTTCTTGATGTAGTATATCAAGATGGATGGCATTCGACCGAATATGTGTTAGATGAATTAGCTATTTTAGCTCCTTATTTAAAAGATAATGGCAATGGTTATTGGGTAATGCACGATGTTTATAGTTGGTGTGAAGAAGGTTTTGCTGAAGTTAAAAAGCGCCACCCTAACTGGGAGTGTGTCAGATTTTTAACTAATTATGGTTTAGCGATATTCAGGAATATGGATAACTATGACTATAAAAAGAAATATTGGGATGGGCCTCAGAAGCCGGCATATCCGAATAGAGAGGAAATAGTAACATGAAATCAAAATATGCATTTATTGTCTGCGCTGATATCCGTTATTTACCAGAGGTGATTGGGTTGTTAAACAGTCTTTCGTATGTCGGCAATACTTCTGATGTTCATTTCTATGGTTATCAAATACCTAAAGAAGTTCAAGAGCAATTTATTCTTCTTGGTTATAATGTTATTTTCCACGAAATCAGTGATGAGGAGATAAGAATTAACCATGGTTTAAGCGAGGTTGTTTGCCGGAAGCGGTATTATTTCGCCAATGAAATAGGCCAAGATTATTCTGCTGTCTGTGTATTAGATGCGGATATGATATTTTGCCGAAATCCGATACAATTCTTTGAAATTGCAGAAAAAACTGGATTTGTGTTAGGTGTCGTAAAGGAACAAAAAGAATCTTATAAACATCCTCATCATAAATTCAAAAATGAGTGGATAATGCCAGAAGGTTTTATTCCTGAATTTGATTTATGTAATTGCCCATTATTTGTAGATACTAAAATTTGGGGAGAGGCGCTAAAGAGAAGTTACGAAATATTTATTGATGGTTTTGATGAGATGAAAGGCGATAATTTTAAAGGTCCAGATATGTCCGCGATGAATTTAATGCTTGCTAAATATGGTTCAGAAGGTAAGACTATCGGATTACCTAATGTTCAATGGTTAGGGACGAACGAGCAAAATTTAAAATTATATCAAAGAGCTGTAACCGATTACGGAAAAATAAAAACCGAAACAGGAACACCGATATACAGTTATCATGGGCAATATTATCATCCTCGTTGGAGAAATGTGCAGTTAATGAATAGAGATCATTGCGCTAAAGGGTATTTTAAAGCAAGTGGAGATTCTCTTGAATGTTCAAATAATATCGCGCGAGGCGCGATGAATCTACTTTATGAAAGATTTAAGAAGATGTTAGATTGGAAAATTATTATAGAAAAGAAAAATTATAGGCATCCTGAAAAAAATACAGGTTATTTGGATATTGTTTCTGATGAGGATTTTTTAAAATGAATATTGACAAACAGTCTGAAATATACGAACCAGAAAAGCAAGATATAAAACTTGCTCAAAAATTAAAAGAAGGCAATTACAAAAAAATTGTGTTAGTATCATGGCATGGCGCGGGAGACCAATGCATGCTTCGGGCTCCCCTTGAAAAATTAAGAGAAATGTTTCCTGATATTAGAATTGATGTAGCAGTTTGTGGCGGGCTTGACCAAAAAGCAATTATTCCTGAAGCGATAGAAGTCGGGGGGGATTGGAGGGAAACATTACCAAAAGAATACGATTTAGTAGTGCAGATAAATATGCCTTTAGAAAAATTGGAAGATTTATCTATGACGAAAGCAGAAGTTTGCTGTGAAACGGAACTAGGGATACCTAAAATATCCGGACATCTGCCTATCAAAAGAAAAAGATTAGTTGCAGTTCATTTCCATAACACTTCTGTCAGTTGGCTAACTAACCCTGATGAAGCGACAGCTAAGAAAATATGGGATGAAATTATTGAGGCGAAGTGTGTTCCATTAGAAACTTTATTTAAGCATCCTTTTTACAATGAAACAAGCAAGAAATTTGATTTTGTAGATAACCATGTAAGAAACTGGCCGGCAAGATTAGATACATTAATATCATTATTAGGTGCTTGTGATGCATTGATTGCAGTAGTAAGTGGTAACTTTCATATAGGGTTATCTGTATTAGGTCCTAAAAAAGTAATGTTATTAGAGAAGGATTTGAAAGCTGAACATTTTACAAAATTACCCATAAAAAGGATTGATATTAAGGAATATCAAGATAATTCCATAAAAGAATGGCTTCAAACTTTATGAATTAAGGTTTTCTATTAACCGAAAAATAGCCAAAATTATTGATACAAGATAGTTTTGGCTATTTTATTTGAAGGATATAAGATGAAAATAACCTGTTGTAAATGCAGTAAAAAATATTCTTTTGACGAAAATCTATATGAGCCAAAAGAATTATCTTCTTTAATTCTTATCTGCCCTCATTGTAATCTTACCCACACTGTTAAATTTGATATATCTGAACCTCTTTCAATTTCTATATTAAAAAAAGTAGTTGACTTGAAATTATCTGTTACCGAACTCGACTATATGGAATACGCAGACGACGCCAATGCACAGGCGGCGTATGTAACAAATGATACAATAGACTCCTATACTAAACTTTTGCTACATTTAGATAATAATGTTACTGATTCCGCTACTGGCAAAACAGTAACCAATAACAATGTAACTTTTTCTAATACTGCCACACAGTTTAAGTGGGGATACTCAGGAGTATTTAATGGAACTTCTGCATACTTATCTATTCCTGACAGTGATGATTGGGCGTTTGGAACAGGAGATTTTACTATTGAGTGTTGGTTTAAAGGGGCTAGTCCCACAAATCTTGCTCTTATTTTAGGTAGAGTATCAGGAACTGGAAGTAGTTGGTCAGACTTAAATTGGGCAATGTGTATTACGGGTGCTGGAAAATGCTTAATAGATATTAGTAATAACGGAAGCAGTACTGGGGCAATAGAAATTACTTCTTCTACTTCAATTAACGATGATGTGTGGCATCATCTTGCTTGTGTAAGGTATGGTGATAGATTTGATTTATATGTTGATGGAATATCTGAAGCCAATGGTACTTCAGCTCTTACTGTTTTAGATGATAATAGAACTGTTTTAATAGGAACAGGATATAATACTGGTGAATTTATTACTGGTAAGGTTGATGAAGTTCGTGTATCTAAAGGTATAGCTCGCTGGATTTCAAATTTTACTCCGCCAGTTTTTGCTTATCCTAACTATTTGCAATGTGGTTCCGAAGCCACAATCAAAACTCAAGGTTCATATTCATTAAAAGGAGTGGCGGCGATAACGGATAGCCTCAATAAAACCCTTACCCACACAGTTTCACCAACGATAGATTTAAGTAATAAAAATACTTGGGTATTTGATATTCGTGCTTCTCGGACAGGAAGTAATATCAAAGTTGGGTTGCATGATAGTGGAGGCACTACTACTGAAGTAACTCCGAATATAACTGTTGCTGGCGAATTTTTGCATGTTCAAGCAGACATATCAGGTGTTGCGAATGCTAATAAAGATGCGATAGATTCAATAATTATAACACAGGTAAATGCCGATAGTGATACAACTTATTATATAGATAATATGTATGCGACTACGGATGCTAGTTCATCTTCGTCGTCAAGCAGTTCAAGTAGCTCAAGTAGTTCAAGTTTATCTAGCAGTTCCAGTTCTTCCAGCTCTTCCAGTAGTTCATTCAGTTCAAGCAGTTCTAGCTCTTCCAATTCTTCCAGCAGTTCATTCAGCTCAAGCAGTTCTAGCTCTTCCAATTCTTCCAGCAGTTCATTCAGCTCAAGCAGTTCTAGCTCTTCCAATTCTTCCAGCAGTTCATTCAGTTCAAGCAGTTCTAGTTCTTCTAGTTCTTCCAGTTCATCAAGCAGTTCATTCAGTTCAAGCAGTTCCAGCTCTTCTAGTTCTTCAAGCAGTTCATTCAGTTCAAGCAGTTCTAGCTCTTCCAGCTCTTCCAGCAGTTCATTCAGATCAAGCAGTTCTAGCTCTTCTAGTTCTTCCAGCAGTTCATTCAGTTCAAGCAGTTCTAGCTCTTCCAGCTCTTCCAGCAGTTCATTCAGTTCAAGCAGTTCTAGCTCTTCTAGTTCTTCCAGCAGTTCATTCAGTTCAAGCAGTTCTAGCTCTTCTAGTTCTTCCAGCAGTTCATTCAGCTCAAGCAGTTCTAGCTCTTCTAGTTCTTCCAGCAGTTCATTCAGCTCAAGTAGTTCCAGCTCTTCAAGTAGCTCAAGCAGTTCATTCAGTTCAAGCAGTTCCAGTTCTTCAAGTAGCTCAAGCAGTTCATTCAGTTCAAGCAGTTCCAGTTCTTCAAATAGCTCAAGCAGTTCATTCAGCTCAAGCAGTTCCAGTTCTTCCAGTTCTTCCAGCAGTTCATTCAGCTCAAGCAGTTCTAGTTCTTCTAGTTCTTCCAGCAGTTCATTCAGTTCAAGCAGTTCCAGTTCTTCTAGTTCTTCCAGCAGTTCATTCAGTTCAAGCAGTTCCAGCTCTTCCAGCTCTTCAAGCAGTTCATTCAGTTCAAGCAGTTCCAGCTCTTCCAGCTCATCAAGCAGTTCATTCAGTTCAAGCAGTTCCAGCTCTTCCAGTTCTTCAAGCAGTTCATTTAGTTCAAGCAGTTCCAGTTCTTCTAGTTCATCAAGCAGTTCATTCAGCTCAAGCAGTTCAAGCAGTTCTAGTTCTTCAAGCAGCTCAAGCAGCTCAAGCAGTTCTAGTTCTTCAAGCAGTTCTAGCTCATCAAGTTCTTCAAGTAGTTCTAGTTCTTCAAGCAGCTCAAGTAGTTCCAGTTCTTCCAACTCTTCAAGTAGTTCAAGTAGCTCAAGCAGTTCCAATTCTTCCAGCTCTTCAAGTAGTTCTAGTTCAGCTTCATCATTACCTCATAAAGTTGAATTTAAAGACGATACTTATGATTATAAGTTTAAAGACGATACTTATGATTATAAATTTAAAGAGCATTAAGGAGGTCAACGATGCCCAATGTGAAACATGAATACTACGTTGCTGACGATGTAACCTTTCGGGGTTCATTTGAAATTGACGGCGTAGCACAGACGCCAGACGCAGGATCTGCTAAAGTGCAGATATGGAAAGTAGGTTCCACTACGGCGGTATTGACTGAAACCGCCGCGACTATAGCGACTACGCAGATATATTATAAATATACGCCTTTAGTTGTAGGCACATTTACATTATTCTTTTATGCCACATTTAATTCTGGCATGGATAAGAGGACAGGAGTGATTGAGTTTTTGGTCAAAAAGAAAGAGGCGCATTAATGGTTAATGAACGTTCGTTAGCAAATTTAAGAGGCCCTAAACCAAAAAAAGAAGGATATGGCTACCGGTATTGCATGCCACAGGAAAAAATTGATGAGTTGTTTACATATCTGGCTGAAGGCATATCTTTGAAACAGGCCGCTAAAAAAGCCAAAATGTGTTTTGAAACAGCAAGAAAATATTTTAGAAGAGGTGATGAGAAGCGTGGAATTAAGCCGCTTCAATGGCGTTTGACTATCTTTCAAGACAAGATTTCTGAAAAATATAATGTCCTTTTGGTTGAACGCCGGGCAGAAATGGTGGATATTCTTCGCACAAGCATAAATAGCATAAAAGAGAAGATTAAAGAAAAACAATGTAAGTTCTGTGAAGGCACAGGAATACAGACTGGTAAAGACGAGATAAAAATAGCCTGTCCGGTATGTAAGGGCGAAGGAAAAATTATGGGTTCATTGATGGATAAATCATCTTTAAGAGATTTGGATAGGTTGATCCGCCTTGAGGTATTTCTATTGGGCGGAGTTACGCAAAAAGAAAAAGAAAGAAAAATGTTAAGCGCGGAGGAGATAGCTGGTGGAGACAATAACGAAAACTCTTGAAAGAATAGACTGGCAGAAGGAAATAGACAGCCGCGACCCGGTTGACGCGAAGAAGTGGCAGATTAAGGAATACCGGCGCTGCGTTGAGGATAAAATCTATTGGTTCAATAACTATGTCTGGACAATAGATACGCGTAGGACTCCGTCAATTATTCCTTTTGTATTATGGCCTAAACAGATAGAATTGGTTAAAGAATTAGATAAATATCAAGATTTATTCATTGATAAGGCCAGAGATCTCGGCATTTCTTGGACAGTTATGGGCTGGGAATTGCATCAGAATTTATATACAAAGGGTTTTACTGCTTTAAATCTTTCAAGAAAAGAGTCGGAAGTGCAAGATTCCGGAAATACTTTCCATGCCTTGCACGGCCGGATATTATTTATGTATTCAAGGCTTCCACCATTCTTGAAGCCGCGGATACACAATCCGTTCCTTATTTTTGCGGTGCCTTCAATGAATTCAGTAACTAAAGGAGAGTCTGCAAACCCTAACGCCGGAAGAGATACGCAGTATAAATTTATCTTTGTTGATGAAGCGGCGCATATCGAGTGCCTTGATGAGATGTGGAAGGGTTTAAGAAACGCCTCCAACGCAATATGCCTTAATTCAACTCCGCCAACAGAGAGTGTTAATAATAAGTTCGCGGAAATTAAAGAGATGCCTAATTCCGGTTTTGCCAAGATGCGTTTTGAATGGACTGATAACCCGCTGCATGACGAGGCATGGTTTGCCAAAAAGACCGCTTCCATGACAGAGCAAGAAATATCACAGGAGTTATTAGTGCAATATGACAAGGCAAAGATCAACCGTTCTTATCCTGAATATGATGATGGGATACATCTCTTAGGGCATAAGGTATATCTTAATCCGAAATCAAAATTATACTGTTTTATGGATTTTGGGTTGGGGGGCGAAGTATTTACTTTCGCTCAAAAGGATTTTGAGGATAGATTATTTGCTATATATTATAAAATATTCTTTAATAAATTAACTCCTGAATTATATCTTGAGTTTATTAAATGTCTTGATGCTTTAGGTTATACCGGGCAGATAAGCGACATAGTATATATAGGAGACAAGTCCGGCAACAAAAGAAGCCGTATTACCAATACGAGTGTGATAGAGGATTATAAAAAAGTTTCTAACGGCCAAATAGATATACATACACGAGAACTTACTAACGATGAAAAGATGAAATGCGTCAAAACATGCCTTAAAAAATATATCAACGGCCGGCCGCAGTTCAATATTTCAAACGAGCCGACTTGCTTGGAATTGGCAAAGTGTATGAAAAATGTTACGCTTAATAAAACAGGGCAAGACCATATAGACAATAAATATACCCACGCGGTTAACGCTATTGAATATGGCATAAACTATTTATTTCCTAAAACTAAAGCCGCCGGCATAGTTGTAGGGATAGACCCGGGGCAAGAAATAAAAGATAATAATGGCAAGATAATCAGGACAGTTGAGCCGGTAATGACCAGAGGCGCTTCTGTAGCTTCAGTTATAAATAGATACAGAACAGAACGAAGAGGAATAATTGGTTAGCTAAAAAAGGAGAGTTAAGATGAAAAAGACTAAAATAACAAAAGAACCATCCGAAGTAATTCTAAATTTCAATGAGAGACAGAAACGATCTGTTGAAATTCAGCGTAGATTAGCTGAAGCATATCCGATGATAGGCGGTTCAGGTGAAGACTCATTGTGGCGTTCCTTGACTACTAATCAGGATAGAGATCTTAATCTGCTTACACAGCGCAGGATGCAGGATATCGCATTTTATTTATATGACAGCAACCCTATGGCTGGAAGGATTATTGAAATTATTGAAGATTTTGTTATCGGCGATGGTTTCAGTTATACAGCACAAGACCCTGATGTCAAAGAAGTATTGGATAACTTTTGGGAAGACCCGGATAATAATTTAGATGAAGAAATGAATGTCAATGTTGTAGAGTTATTTCTTTTCGGGGAGCTCTGTTTGCCAGTTTGGGTCAATTCTGCTAACGGCGCTGTAAAGTTAGGATATATAGACCCTAAAACAATACTAAAAATTAAAAAAGCTCCTAATAATCCTAAAATAAATCAAAAATTAATTTGGAGAAAGCCCAGCGGCTCGGTAGAAAGAGAAATAAATATTATCAATGTTGATAAAGCATTAAAGTCCAAAACTTATGGAAGATTAGTAGGGGATTGTTTCTATTTTACAATTAATAAAGTAAGTTCTGCAACGCGGGGTAGAAGTGCGCTATTAAGATTAGCCGATTGGTTAGACGGCTATGATTCATTTCTTTTTGCCCGGTTAGAGAGAGCATTTCTTCTAAACAATTTTATCTGGGATATTCAATGTGAAGGAATGAATAAAGGAGAATTGGAAGAGTTTGTCAAAACCTTAGCCACGCCTCGTCCTGGCTCTATCAGGGCGCATAATGAAAAAATCACTTGGAAAGCAGAAACCCCAAAGTTAGAATCTGCTGACGCTTCTGATGAAGCAAGATTATTTAAACAACAGATATTAGGCGGTTCAGGATATCCAGAACATTGGTTTGGTGAAGGTTCTACAACGACTAGAGCCTGTATGGATTCTTTAACTGAAACTCTAACAGAAAATGGGTGGAAGAAATATTGGGAAGTTTTACCTAATGAAAAAATAGCTACCTTAAATCCAAAGAATAATCAACTTGAATATCATTTGCCAGTTCAAAAATTTGTTTATGATATAAAAAACGAAGAATTAATTTATTTTAATAATAAATTTATTGATATTATGGTAACTCCAGAACATAAAATGTGGACTAGAGAAAAATATGAAAAAAAATATAAAAAAATTATGGCAAAAGATTTAGAGAAAAATCAATATCATTTTCAAATGGCAGTAGATTGGATAGGTTTAGAAAAACAATATTTTAATTTACCTTCCTGTCCTACTATTGGTAGAGCAATATATCCCGAACTTACAATTCTTATGGATGATTTTCTTGAATTTTTGGGATACTTTATTTCTGAGGGTTCTTTAAGAAGAACACAATTAATTAGACATGTATATACTATTGAAATTAGTCAAAAAGATAAAAAGAAAACTCAAAAAATAAGAGAATGTTTAAATAGATTACCTTTTAAATTTTCAGAAAAAAAAGACAAGGATATTATTAATAGATTTAATTTAAATGATAAAGCATTATGGATTTGGTTATATGAAAATGTTGGGAATTTATTTTTAAATAAGAAAATTCCTTTAATTTTTAAAAATTTAGGGAAAAGACAACTTAGAATATTATTAGATGCATTAATTTTAGGGGATGGTAGTTTGAATAGAGATAAAACTTATCCTACTTATTATTATACAGCTTCAGAAAAATTAAGAGATGATTTTCAAGAAATAGCGTTAAAGTGTGGTTTTCAAGTAAAATACATGAAAGGGAATAGATGTTGGAGATTAGCACTTTGTCAAAGAAAAGAAGCTAAAATATGGAATCCAAGTGGTATTAAAAAAGTTAAATATCAAGGAAAAGTTTATTGTTTTGAAGTTCCAAACCATCTTTTTATCACTAGAAGAAATGGGAAAATTGGGATACATTCAAATACTGCAAAAGAGATGTCGGCTCCTGTATTGAAAAGTTTAAAATCAAAACAGAAAAAAGTTAAATTTATCATTAAACGGATGTTCAATTTTGTTATTGACCAGGCGATAATTGCTGGAACTTTAACTAAAGATGTTAATAGAAATTTTAAGATAATACCTTCACCTATTGTTTCAGGAGATAGCAGTAAAGGCGCTGCTGAAGCGATGGGTGGATTAATCGGCGGCTTAGTTCAGGCTTCTGATAAAGGTTGGATAAGCGACAAGAAAGCAAAGACAGTTTTAAATGCGGTAATTAGTCAATTAGGTGTTGATATGGAAAGCGATACTGATGAAGAAAAAGTAGAAAAGGAGGAAACTATAAAATGAAAAAGTTTAATTTTTTACTGCCATTATTAGAAGATTTCTCTTTAGATAAGATAGACATAATCTCGGATGAGAAAATTATGGAAGGAGTAAAGCCGGCTTTCGGATCTCCGGGAGGTAAGTTTTTCGTGGCCGGGAAGCTGATAGGGTTATTTCCCGAACACAAAAGATATGTTGAACCATTTATTGGTGGCGGTTCAATTCTATTTAGAAAAAATAAGACTGAACAAGAGTTCATCAATGATAAAGACCAAGAGATATTTACTTCTTTTAAGTTTATGCAGAATATTAACGACCAACAGATAGAAGCGCTAAATAAGATGGATTGGAAGACATCAAAGATAACTTTTGATAAACTATTAGCCGAATACAAAGAAAGCCCGGCGAATAAGGATCCTGTTTACCAATTCTACCGCTACACTTATATTAAAGCCGCTAGCGATGCCGGAGAAATGCGTTCTTATGACGACAGGGCTGAAGGCGAGATAATGAAACTTACCACACGATTAATGAAAATAAAAGAACGCCTGCAAGGCGTAACCATAGAGAATATTGATTATAAAGACTTCGTAAAGAAATATTCCAATGCCGAATCTTTTACTTTTCTTGACCCGCCGTATCCAAGTGCAAAGATGAACTGGAAGTGGTGTCCGACACAAGAAGAGTTTGAGGCCTTTACCAAGACAGTCCCGGGTAAATGGATGGTTACTTATGAAGTCTGCGATGGCTGGAAAGAAAGCAAATATTACAGAAAAATATTATCTCAATACAACTTAGCGGCGCCTTCGGCAGGCCATATGACCAGAAAATCAGAGTTAGTAGTTACGAATTATCCAATGGAACAAAACTCTTCTTATCTATCAACTTCTTGTTTAGACCAAGAAGAAATAGATGAAGCGTTGAATTTTATCAGCCAGACGGATATAAGGCTTGAAGAAAGCAAAGATTTATCTGAAGAGTTAAAACAAATCCTTAAACTCTATGCAGCTAAGCGCCGCGGGGAAGAAGTAAAGCAGGAGTTTGAACAGTTAAAGACATCTTTTTGTAACTGCGTTAAGGAAATGATAAAAGCTGGAACTACAAATTTTCAGCCTGAAAAGTTATCTCCATTTGCTTTAGAATTGTTTGATAAGTTTACGGAGTATAAATATTTGGCAGAGCAACCTGACGGCAATAAGCAGGCATTTAATACATTTAAAGAAATGAAAGACAGCAATGTAGATTACAAAGAATATAAATTCACGATAAAAATGAAAGAAGCAGAAAAGAAAATCGGAAACTTTGCTTTGTATCATCAATGGTGGAAAGGAAAACATTTAGAAAGCAAAAAAATAGAAAGTTTTATCATTGCTACTGATTTGAATATTGATTTGTTTTTGGATATGAATCCATTAAATGAAAACTTTAAAGAAGGAGTTTTTTACATCAAACCCTCAAAATACGAAGTTATGAAGATAAATGAATCTACTACTTTTGTAGCCCCGAGAAGCAACCTCAATATTACTGAGATGCCGGCTTGGATGAAAATAATTGATATGGGTAAGATATCGATTTTAGAGTCCACAGAACTTGAGAAAACAATAGAGTTTTCAGGCGATAAACTGAAAGGAATTTTTAGCGCAAAAAGAGATACAGAGAGTTCGGACTTTTGGAGCTTATTAAAATAATGCTTGACAAATAGATTTTATGTGTATATATTTTAAGTAGTTAAGATACTTATCCACAGGATATTAACAGGATAGTCCACTTTACGGATTTATTATAGAGATATAGTAAATCCGTTTTTTGTTAACTAGTAAAAATAATATGCCATACCCAAATACCCATAGTGCTAGAATTTCTGAACCTCTTCCGCAAGGTTCTTCTGTCTTTGCAACAAAACAAATTGCCCCAGGTATAAGTATAATTCTTCAACGCCCTAAAAGCGGTGGCTCTATGCACGCACAATCCTATCGTTTTTCAAAACATCAGTATACTGCTGAAGAAGCAAAAGCGTGGTTAAAGAAGCACGATATTTCTTACATCTCATTTGAACCGGCGAGCTCCGGAGATACAGAAACTAGGAAAGATATTATCGAAAGAATAACCAAAGAACTATCCGGTGCCATAATTGCTTAAATTAAACCAAACCAATATAGTTTGTTTTTTAGAAAGCACTCCTTCTGGAGATATCTGGAAGGTGATGATTATTGAAGAAGGACTTTCTAAAAACGGAAAGTATTATACCAAAGAAGCCCTCCAGAAATCAATTTCCCTTTTTGAAAAATCAAAAGTTTGTTTCTACGAATGGAAAGACAAACATTTTGACCATATTCCTTTATCCATAGAAAAAATTCGACCAGAAGGATTTCCTCTCCAAACAGCAGGGTATCTTGATAATGTTAAATACGAAACCGTAAAAATCGAGGGGAGAGAAGTCACTGGTTTAACAGGGTCTCTGCATTTACTCGAAGAAAATTCGAAAGTCCAAGAGCTAAAGCAGATGCTCGTAAATGCCTGGCAGAAAGGATTAAAAAACTTTCTAGGGCTGTCAATAAACGCGGAAGGCCCTTCAAGCGTTAGAATGCTTAACGGCCAACCAGTAACAGTAGTAAACGGGATTACTAAAGTTTTTAGTACGGATTTTGTAACTCAACCTGCGGCTGGCGGTGAGTTACTTAAAATAATCGAAAGCCTAAACCAAAGAGGAGGTAGCGAAAAAATGTTTAAGAAGATTCTTGAAGCTCTAAAGGCTTGGAATCCGAAGTTATTAGAAAGCGTGGATATCGAGAATATCACTGAAGAAGAAGTAATCAGTATTTTTGAATCTCTTGTTACAGAAGCAAAAGCAAAGAAATCCGCTAAATGCGCTGATTTAGAAGGTATCGTAAAGCATTTAAAGGATAAGAAATATGACGAGGCAGAGAAACTGCTTAATGAAGTCATTAAAATAAAAGAAATGACTGATGAGGAGTTAATGAAATGTGATCCTTCAACGCTAACTCCCGAACAGAAAAAGAAAAGAGCAGAATTAGAAAAAGCACAGGCAGATGCTGCAGGGCAGACAGAGGCAAAAAAGAAACAAGAAGAAATCGAAAAGAAAAATAAAGACCTTGAGGCAAGGTTAGCCGATATAGATAATCAATTAAAGGTCAGGGAATGCAAGGAATTACTCGAGTTGGCATTAGGTGAAAGCAACCTTCCTGAACCGATAAAAGGTAAAATCAGAAACTCTTTTAAGAGCAAGGTATTTAAAGAAGCAGAACTTAAAGAAGCGATTAAGGCAGAGCGCGAAGTTCTGGCAAAGTTAATCGAAAGCAAGACCATCATCTTTGATGACGGCGTTGAAGGCACATTTGTCGAAAGAGAACCGGTTACAAGGCTACAGGCGTCTTTAGATTTGATGTTAGGATTTGTGCCTAGCGAAGCCGAAAAAGAAAAATATAAGGATATTGATAAATTTACATCATTAAAAGAAGCCTATGTTGCATATACGGATGATCCAGAAGTATCAGGCAGGTTAGGCCCGAAAGCAATCGCAAGATTAACCGAAGCGGTGGTTGATGATAATTCTTCTTTTGCCTATGCCTTAGGTTTTTCTATGCAAAGGCGTATGCTTCCTGAATACCGGGCAATTCCAGAACTCTGGAGAAAAATAGCGGTATCTACGCCGATAAAAGATTTTAAGTTGCAAGAAAGAATTCAGTGGGGTGGATTTGGTGTCCTTCCTACGGTTCAAGCCGCAAGGACATCTGCTGGCACTCCTATTGATAGTTCAGCTCCGACTTATCCTGAACTTGGCTTTCCGGGTGATGTTGAGGCTACATACGCAGTGATGACAAAAGGCGGTATGATTACCGTAACCAGAAGAGCGATTATCGATGACGACTTGAAAGTCCTTACAGGAATACCGAAAAGAGTCGGCAAGGCCGCTGGTTATACATTAAATCAGTTCGTCTTTGATTTAATGATAGGCTATGGCGCTCCTTCTGGAACACCAGCTATCAATACAGCCACGATTTATGACGGCGCAGTGCTTTATATCACAGCGCATAAGAATTACAGAACGGGCGCTTTAGGTTATGATAACCTGCAAGATTTATTGAATGATATGTGGTATCAGTGCGAACTTGGTTATAAGACTGATGTTGCAACTCAGTTAGAAGCTGGTGGAACATCATTAGTTATTACAGGTGGTACTGGAACATACATCAAGGCTGGCGATTATCTCTGGTTAGATGGAGAGATAATTCGTGTTGATGTTGTAGCTACAGATACATTGACTATCTCAAGGGGACTTTTCGGTACGACAGATGCACAGCATTTAGTTGGTGTTGATGTGCGTAAAGTAAGTCAGTTCTTAGCGTTAGAGAAACCTATTCTTTGGGTGCCTAGGGCATTAAACGGAACAGCTTTGGCGTTACAAAAGTCTGAAAAGCATCCTGAAAGCGCGGAAGGCGGAATTAATACGCTTCGCGACCAGTTTGATGTTCAGCAAAGCCCGTTCCTTCGCGGCGATGAGAATAACTATTATTTATCAGCCAAGCCTGGCGATGTTGAAGGTATTGAAATAGGATTTTTGAACGGCAAAGAAGAACCCGAGATTTTAGTACAAGACCAACCTACAGTCGGCAATGTGTTTACTGCTGATACAATCCGCTATAAGGTGCGTCATGAATACGGCGGAGCGGTTGTTGACTTCAGGGCCTTTGCAGGTGCAATAGTATCGTAATTTAACCTAATTAATGGCGATGGCCGGGGCTTTTGAGGTAGTTTGACCGCCCCGGCACAGCTGTTAAGCTGAAAAATGCTTAATGTTAAGGAGGTATTAGATGTCTAAATTTTCAAGATATGATTACAGTGTAGCAAGTCAAAGAGGCACTGCTATTACAAAAACAAGTGCCTACCCTATCACGGAAGCAGATATTTTAAGAATTGGTCAATTTTTTGTTTGTAGCGGTGTTACTACATTGACCCTGCCTGTAGCAAGTGCAAATTTAAAAGGCGTAAGTATTTATGTTACTGGCAATAATGCTTTGTCAAAAGTAGTTGTCGCTGCCGGTTTTGGTGGTGGTGGCGCAAGCTACGATACGGTAACTGTCGGAGCTTATAATACCGTAGAGTTTTGGTGCAATGGGACTAACTGGTATGCCTTATCTCAATCTGTAGGCGCAAGCTAACCAGATAAAGGAGGATACCTATGCCAAAACCTACCAGATTTAAATACAGTGTTGCCAATAAAAGAAGGGCAACATTAAGTAAATCTTCAAACTATTCTCTTACCGAGAATGATATATTACGTAGTGGTTATCTATTTGTTAATTTAACTGCTGCCTGCACTTTAACCCTTCCTGCTGCAAGCTCAAATTTAAAAGGCGTAAGTATTTATGTAACTACTTCAGACCAAGGTAATGTTTTTGTGTCTGCTGGGTTTGGCGGCGGTGCTGGTAGTTACGATACAGCGCAAATAGGAAGATATGAAACTGCGGAGTTTTGGTGCAGTGGCAGTTATTGGTATGCTTTGAATGTAACTGTAACTGGGACTGGCTCAAGTTCTTCAAGTTCGAGTTCGAGTTCATCGAGTTCAAGCAGTTCATCCAGTTCAAGTTCTTCAAGTTCTAGTTCTTCAAGCAGTTCATCCAGTTCAAGTAGCTCATTAAGTTCAAGTAGTTCTAGTTCTTCAAGCAGTT
>Ga0315291_10001446_pt1 | contig 31702 bp, 19 predicted proteins | sample YL17G12_20_MG_FD_203070 | JGI IMG/M metagenome (GOLD analysis project Ga0315291, IMG submission 203070) | Sediment microbial communities from Yellowstone Lake, YNP, Wyoming, USA - YL17G12_20 | ecosystem: Environmental > Aquatic > Freshwater > Lake > Sediment | place: USA: Wyoming | collected...
GGGCTGATCGCCGTGGATGCGTCATTCACCATTCGAGTTGCGACTTCCGCCAAGGCATCCGTCGCGGCGATTGTGAAGCAGACGCTGCTGGCTTTCGAGGGAGCAGTGCTGAACTTGCCCCGTCGCTTCGCGCCCATTCCGGCGTACCTCGCCTGGCACCTCGATAATGTGTTCACGCCATAGGCGATGTAGAACGATATTCGTCGCGGACGAAGTGCAGATACAGCTGCGTATGGAGCGGCATGACCTTAGCCCGGGCAGTACACGCCGGAGAGTCTCGACTGCCCTCAAGTTACGCGACGCGGTATGTCGCCGCAGTCGCGGACCGAGGTTCTCTAGCGGAACCGCTGCACCGGTCAACCGTGTGGCACAAACCCGGGGCTGATGCGCTACTCGATTGAACAGTCACCGGCGGCCCTGGGTGCCGCCTTGAGGCATATCGTCGCTCGATCGGCCTTCGGCGTACTCCAGCACGACTCCAGCACGCTCCATGTTGCGTCGTGAGGCGCAGATAGTATATCATCATGCTGCGACGCTGGCGGAGATGGTAAGGAAGGCGGATGTTTAGCCGTGGCCCCCCCTCCGTCAAGGCTATGGGGGACGGGTACACGCGGATCTCAGATGGGGATGCCCCCTGGGGTCGCCCCCTCACCCGTCCCGACAAGTCGGGACGACCTCTCCCTGGTAGGGAGAGGTATTTCACGGAGCCGAGGACTAGCTGGAGACCATGGAACGCGACACCCCCAATTACCGCGAAACGCTCAACCTGCCGCACACTGATTTTCCCATGAAGGCCAACCTCCCGCAGCGCGAGCCGGAGATCCAGGCGCTGTGGGACAAGCTCGACATCTACGCCCGCATCCAAGCGCAGAACGCGGGGCGCGCGCACTACATCCTGCACGACGGCCCGCCCTACACCAGCGGCGACATCCACCTCGGCCAGGCGCTCAACAAGATCCTCAAAGACATCGTGGTCAAGTTCAAGTCCATGCAGGGCTACGACGCGCCCTACGTGCCGGGGTGGGACATGCACGGCCTGCCCACCGAGATGCGCGCCCTGCGCACCTTCGACATCGACCGCCACCAGATCGACCCCACGGAGCTGCGGCGTCGCGCGCACGAGACCGCCGTGCACTTCATGCACGTGCAGCGGCGCCAGTTCAAGCGCCTGGGCGTGCGCGGCGATTGGGAGCGCCCCTACCTCACGGTTGACCCCGCCTACGAGGCCGCGGTGCTGAGCGTCTTTCGCGACCTGGTCGCCCGCGACGCGGTATATCGCGGCCTCAAGCCCGTGTACTGGTGCGCCACCTGCGAGACCGCGCTCGCGGAGGCGGAAATCGAGTACGCCCCCGCGACCTCGCCCTCCATCTTCGTCAAGTTCGCGATCCTGAGCGACCCTTCGACCCATTCGGCAAGCTCAGAGCCTGCCCTGAGCAAAGCGAAGGGGCAAGCTCTGCGCGAGCGCTTCCCCGGCGCCCCTGCCGGCGTGCCCGCCTACTTCGTCATCTGGACCACCACGCCGTGGACGCTGCCGGCCAACGTCGCCATCGCCGCGCACCCGGCGTTCGAGTACGCGCTGGTGCGCGCGGGCGACGAGCTGCTGGTGGTGGCCGCCGACCTGGTGGGGGCGGTGATGCGGGCCATCGGCCGCCCGGATTCCCAGGTCATCGAGACGCGCCCCGGGGAGAAGCTGGAGGGCATGCGCGCCCAGCACCCCTTCGTCGAGCGCCAGTCGGTGGTGGTGCTCGCCGACTACGTGACCCTGGAGCAAGGCACCGGCCTGGTGCACACCGCCCCCGGCCACGGCAAGGAGGACTTCGCGACCGGCCAGCAGTACCGCCTGCCCACCCTCAGCCCCCTCGATGGCCGCGGCGTGTTCACCGACGCCGGCGGCAAGTTCGCCGGCATGCGCTACGACCAGGCCGACGCCGCGATCCTGGCCGAGCTGCGCGACCGCGGCGCCCTGCTGGCGAGCGAGGGGCTGGAGCACTCCTACCCCCACTGCTGGCGCTGCCATCAGCCCATCATCTTCCGCGCCACCGAGCAGTGGTTCGTGGCGGTGGACAAGTTCACCCGCGAGGCGCTGGCGGCCATCGACGAGGTCAAATGGGTGCCGTCCTGGGGGCGCGAGCGCATCACCGGCATGGTCGCCGAGCGGCCCGACTGGTGCATCTCGCGCCAGCGCGCGTGGGGCATTCCCATCCCCGCGTTCTACTGCGAGCCGTGCGGCGAGCTGCTGCTGACCCCCCACACGGTGGACGCGGTGCGCGCCGTGTTCGCCGAGCGCGGCAGCAACGCCTGGTTCGAGCTCCCCGCCGCCGATTTCCTGCCCCCGGGCGCCGCCTGTCCGGCGTGCGGGGCAACACGGTTCCGCAAGGAGACCGATATCCTCGATGTGTGGTTCGACTCCGGCTGCAGCCACGTCGCCGTGCTCGAGACGCGCCCCGGGCTCCATTCGCCCGCCGACCTCTACCTCGAAGGCAGCGACCAGCACCGCGGTTGGTTCCAGGCCTCCCTGTGGACCTCCATCATCGCCCGCGAACGCGCCCCCTACAAGTGCGTGCTGACCCACGGGTTCTTCCTCGACGAGACCGGGCGCAAGATGAGCAAGTCGCTGCAGAACATCGTTGACCCCAACGCCGTCGCCGACCGCTACGGCGCCGACATCCTGCGCCTGTGGGTCGCCTACGTTGATTTCAAATCCGACATGCCGATGTCGGAGAGCATCTTCGAGCAGGTGATCGAGGCCTACCGGCGCATCCGCAACACCGTGCGCTTCATGCTCGGCAATCTCTACGATTTCGACCCCGAGCGCGACGCACCCGAGCCACAAGACATGCTCGAGGTCGATCGCTGGGCGCTGCACCGGCTGCAGGAATTGACGGCGCGCATCACCCGCGCCTACGAGGAGTTCGAGTTCCACCGCGTCTATCACGCGGTCAACGATTTCTGCGCCGTCAATATGTCTGCATTCTATCTGGACATGCTGAAGGATCGCCTTTATACTACCGTTGCCGGGGGGCGCGCGCGGCGCTCGGCGCAGGTCGCGCTCTACCGGCTGGCGCACGGCTTGGCGCGCCTGCTGGCGCCCATCCTGAGCCACACGGCGGAGGAGATCTGGCAGCACCTGCCGGGCGCGCGCGAGGACAGCGTCCAGCTCGCCCCCTGGCCGGCGCCCGACGAGCGCTGGCGCGACGACGAGCTGGGCCGCCGCTGGGAGGACATCCTGCGCGTGCGCGAAGAGGTCAACCAGGCGCTCGAGCGCGCGCGCACCACGGGGGTGGTGGACCAGCCGCTGCACGCCGCGGTCACCATCTACGCCCCCGCGCGCGAGGCGGAGCTGCTGTGCGGCCTGGGGGACGAGCTGGCGCGGGTGCTGATCGTGTCCCGCGCCGAGGTGCGGCCCGCGCAGGACGCGCCGCCCGCAGGCGGCGCACCGCCCGCGGCCTACGCCGGCCAGTCTGTGGCGGGCCTGGCGGTGGAGATCGCGCGCGCGCCGGGGCGCAAGTGCGCTCGCTGCTGGCTGGTGCAGCCCGGCGTGGGCGCACAGCCCCGCCACCCGGGCCTGTGCGCCCGCTGCGCCGGTGTGATCGAGGGAGAAGGCAGCGCATGAAGACGGCTGAACTTGGGCGCTTCCGCAAGAAGCTCGAGGCCGAGGAGCAAGCTCTGCTGGAGGAGCTGCGCGAGATCACGGGCAACAAGGGGCGCAACTCCGAGGCGGAGGTGGTGATGGAGATGTCGGGCTACGACGACCACCCGGCGGACATGGCCTCCGACACCTTCCAGAAGGAGAAAGACCAGGCGACGCTGGAGAGCATTCGCGAGTTACTGGCGCGCGTGCGCGGCGCCCTCGCCAAAATCAAGCGCGGCACCTACGGCACGTGCGATAGCTGCGGCAAGCAGATCACCCTCAAGCGCCTGCGGGCGCTGCCTCACGCCACCCTGTGCGTGGAATGCCAGCAGCGGCGGGAGACCAGATGATCCTTGCGATCGCTTGCGCGGGCTTGCCGCGCGCCGGCCCAGAGCTTGCCCTGAGCCTGTCGAAGGGGCGGTCATGATGCACCCGCGCTGGCCGCTGCTGGTCGCGGTCTGCGCCGTCTCCCTGGCGGCCGACCAGACCACCAAGATGATCGCCCTGCGTTCGCTGTCCCCGGGCCACCCCGTGCCCGTGGCCGGGCGGTGGCTTTACCTGACGCTGGAGCGCAACCCCGGCGGCTCCTTCGGCCTGCTGCCCCAGGCGACGGTGTACTTCATCGCCGCTTCCGCCGTCATCGCGGTGGCGCTGCTGCTCTACGCGCGCACCGCCGTCGCCCACTCCGCGCTGCTCACCGTCGCCATCGCCATGCTCCTGGGCGGCGCCGTCGGCAACCTCATCGACCGCGTGCGCCTGGGCCACGTCACCGATTTCATCGACCTGCGGGTGTGGCCGGTCTTCAACGTCGCCGACATCGCGGTGACGCTGGGGGTCGCCTTCATCGTTCTCGCCGTGCTGCTGCCGCACCCGCGGAAGGAAGCCTAGCCCGTGCGCCCTACTCTCTTCAAGCTCGGCCCGGTGGAGGTGCGCTCCTACGGCGTCATGCTCGTGCTGGCGTTCGTCGTCGGCACGCTGTGGGCGGTGCGCGAAGCCCGGCGCCGTGGCTTACCCCCCGCGCGCATGGTTGATGCCGGGCTGGCGGCCCTGGTCGGCGGCCTGGTCGGCGCGCGCGTGCTCTACGTCGCGCTCGATCCCTACACGACCTGGCGCGACCTGCCCTTCGTCTGGCGCGGCGGCCTGTCATTTCACGGCGGGCTCATCGGCGGCATCATCGCCGTCGCCCTCTACGCCCGCGCCGCCCGCACCAGCCTCGCCCTCATCCTCGACACCGGCGCCCCAGCCATGGCGCTGGGCTACGCCGTCGCCCGCATCGGCTGCTTCGTCAACGGCTGCTGTTACGGCTGCCCCACCGCCCTGCCGTGGGGCATGCGTTTCCGCGACGAGCTGACCGGCGAGTTGACCCCGCCCAGCCATCCCGCCCAGCTCTACGCCAGCGCCGGCAGCCTCGTCATCTTCGCCGTGCTGCTGTGGCTGCGCCCGCGCGCGCGCGTCAACGGCCAGCTCTTCATCGCCTACCTCGGCCTCTACGGCGTCTCGCGCTTCGTCGTCGAGGTATTCCGCAAGGGCGCCACCTCCAGTCTCATGGCCGGCCCCATCACCGCCGCGCAACTGGCGAGCATCGGCCTCATGGCCTTCGGCGTCGCCGGGTGGTATGCGCTCAAGCTCCTGGAGGCAAGGCGTGACGCGCCTGGTGGTTGAGCCCGGCGAGGCGGGTGAGCGCCTCGATCTATTCGTCGCGCGGCACCTGCCCGAGCTATCGCGCGCACAGGCCCAGCGCCTCATCAAGGCCGGCGACATCCTGGTTGACGAGCGCCGGGTCAAGCCGCGCTTCGCCGTCGCCGCGGGGAACACGGTCAGCGTCACTATCCCGCCCCCGCAGCCCGTCGCCATGACACCCCAGGCCCTGGCGCTCGACATCCGCTACGAGGACTCCGACCTCATCGTCGTCAACAAGCCCGCGGGCATGGTCGTGCATCCCGGGGCCGGCCGCCGCGACGGCACCCTGGTCAACGCCCTGCTCGCCCACTGCCACGACCTGTCCGGCATCGGCGGCGAGCTGCGCCCGGGCATCGTCCACCGCCTGGACAAGGATACCTCGGGGTTGCTGATGGCGGCCAAGAACGACTTCGCCCACGCCGCTCTCGCCGCGCAGCTCAAGGCGCGCACCGCAGGCGGCGCATCGCCCGCCGGGCGGCGCTACCTGGCGCTGGTGTGGGGGCGGCCGCGGCAGGATCATTTCGTCGTGCGCACGCTCTTCGGGCGCCACCCCACGCGCCGGGTGATGATGGCGGTGCTCGACGCCGAGCGCGCGGGCAAGCCGGGGGTGAGAGAAGCGGTGACCGAGGTGCGGGTGCGCGAGCCCCTCGGCCCCATGACCCTGGTCGAGGCGCGCCTGCAAACCGGGCGCACCCACCAGATCCGCGTGCACATGGCCCACACCGGCCATCCGGTGGTCGGCGACCCGACCTACGGCGGCAAACGACAGAAAGCCGAGCTGGCGGGGCTAGACGCGCACGCGCGGCGCCTGGTCGCGGCGCTGCCGGGGCAGGCGCTGCACGCGTACTATCTCGCCTTCGACCACCCGCGCACGGGCCAGCGCATGGAGTTCACCGCCGAGGCGCCGGCGGAGATGCAAGCGCTCATCGCGCACCTGCGGGGAGCAGAATAGGATCGGAGGTATCGGGCCGGCAGCGCATGACGCCAGGGGGACAAGCTTGACGCTCACAACAACTGTAGAAAGTCCTCAACGCTAAGCCCCACGTTGCGCAGGATTGCGCGCAACGTCCCGTGAGCCAACTCTTTGTGATCCGGCACGACGACCTGGGCAAACGGGGCATCGCGCCGCAGAATAAGGTGGCTCCCTTCCCGCCGCCTCAGGTAGAACCCGGCCTTCGCCAAGGCGGAAGCGCACCGGCGTCCCGAAACCTCAGGAAGCCGGCTCATACGGCCACTACTGAAACCGACGAACGTTCCTCCGGCACCGGGAGCCCGTCTTCCTCCAGCGCTTTCACATATCCGCGGATGGCCTCCTTGACATTGGCGATGGCCTCCTCCCGACTCCGGCCTTGGCTGATGACGCCGGGCAGGCTCGGGCACTCCGCCACCCACCAGCCGTCTTCCCCTTCATACAACACAACCTGTCGCATAGCTCGCCCTCTGTTCACCGGCGATCCTTCACCCCATTCAGTTCGACGTGGGGGTGCGCAGTCCTGTCGCACACACGCCCCGGGGCCGCCTGCCAGCGCGAGGCAGGCGGAGACGCGGCGCCTGGTCGCGGCGCTGCCGGGGCAGGCGCTGCACGCGTACTATCTCGCCTTCGACCACCCCCGCAGCGGGGAGCGCATGGAGTTCACCGCTGAACCGCCGGCGGAGATGCAGGCCCTCATCGCGCACCTGCGGGCGGTGCGCCGCCTGCGGGGCGAGGCCGGAGCCTGAAACCGCCCTGCTGCGTGGGCGGACGATCATTCGGCATAGAAACACCGACGGAGTTCGTCCTCACCGACGTAGCGCAAGGCCTGATGAAAGATGCACCGTAACGTGCCTGCGTCGAGTTAATCATGCAGCGGAACTACCAGGGTTTCTTTTCTTCCGCCAGGGCCGGTCCTTCTCAACTTGACATGGCTGCCCCGCTGCAACAAGACGGGGAATCCCAAGCGGGCAAAGATCGCGACCACCTGCCGCCCCGACAGGCGTCACAGTCTACCGGGCATGGCCGGCCGGCTCCAGTTCCACGGTCACCAGCAGGGAGGGATCAGGAGCAAGGCCGAATTCAGCAGGATCCTCCCCCTCCAGGAAGAGCGCGACGGCTTCCTCGAGGTTGGCCACGGTTTCGTCGAGGGTCTTGCCTTGGGTGACGACGTTGATCTCCAGGCACTCTGCCACGTAGTGTGTCTCGCCCTTAGAGATGAACGCCTTTATCGTGTGTCGCATCGCCGACCGCCTTGGTGTTGAACGCCACCTAACTTAGCTTCCCCGCTGGCACGCGCATTCCTGTCACCGGAGGTCGCGGTAGCGCTGGGAGCGGGTTGGCGCGAACATAGGTGTGAGCCCAGCGTACTATCGCTCGCGCAGGGCCTTCTGAATGGTCTTCAGTTCCCTCGCCGTGATGCCCCACAACTCCGCCGCCGCCTGGTCAATCTCGGCCTCGATTTCGGTGATACGGTCTGCATCGCCCCGCGCCGCGGCCTTGTGCGCCCACTGGGAAAGCCGCGCCAGGCGGCGGTGCGTCGGGTCCTTGGGGTTGAACAGTGGGATCTTGATGTGTTCAAGGACATGAGGAGCACCGAAGCTCTTGCCCGTTGAGTAGCTGGCGGCCACCAACTTCGCTGCGGAGCAGGCCAGGCCTGCGCAGAGGTAGTGCGCGCTCTGGGCGGTGGCCGCTGGGACAAGGGTCACAACATGCTGGGGCACCAGAGGTTTCGGCGCGCCCTCGAGAACCGCGGGGGTAAGCTCCGGCGTCATCTGGCGCCACACAACCTTCACTTCTGCCATCGTCTGCGGCCCGACATTATACATCGAGTAGAATGGATCGTCAGCCTCGAAGTACTTGCGGAACCCCGAGCGCGCTCGCAATTGCTTTTCGAACTCCTTGAAGTAGGCATAAGTCAGGGGCCACTTGGCGCGCATTTCCACCTCAGCATAGCCCTTGCGCGTCCGGGGGTCTTGCACCATGAGGATGCAGTTCTCAGGCTGCGCGCGCCAGGGCTGCACGTCGCGCCCGCGCAGGAGCGGATAGAGCAGGTCGCGCTCGACGCGGGCTTGCGTCTTGCGCACGGCGATCTTCCCAACGTCGTGAAGGTTCTCGATAAGCGCGGTGCCGTCGGGGAGGTCCTCCAGGATTCGCACCCAATAGACGCCGTTGAGCCACGTGCAGGCGCCGGCCCAGGCGCGGTAGTCTGACTTGCCCACAGCCTTCTGCACCGCTTCGAGAGCGCCCGCAGGGCCGGTAAGCCAAGGGGCGCCGCGTTTGCTGGTTATGGGAAAAGCGGCCTGGGGCCGCGACGCCGCCGCGACTCGCGCCTCGGCCAGGGTCATGCCCTCGTGGGTTCGCTTACCTTCGCGCTTTCTCCACACCATGTACCGCACGGGGTACTCAGTGGGAGCGCCCTTCTCAAGCGAGATGATCGCGGTGCGGTTAGCCGCGCCCTCGAAGGGCTTGAGCGCCACCAGATCATGCACCCGCAACACCCTCAGGCCCGAGGGATGCTCGCCCGGCTTGGGCGGAAGCGCGAACCTGCGGAAGCCCTCGCCGCCGCCGGAGGACTTGAACAGCGACTCCGTGATCAGGAAGCCGAGTCTGCCACCGTCGCGTAGGTACTTGTCCGCGGCGACGTAAAGAAAGAGCGCGGAGAGGTCTTTCTTGCCGCCCCCCATCCGCGCGCGCCAGCCCTTGAGGGTAAACAGCCCGTAGTGCTCCCACAGCGGCTGCGTGCTCTTGCGGTACTTGTCGGGCAGGCTCTCCCAGTTGATCCACGGCGGATTGCCGGCGACGTAGTCGAAGCGGCCGGCGAAGACGGGCGCGAAGAAGTTCTTGATGATGCGCGCCCAGATGCCGTTGCGACCTTCCTCCTCGACCCGGCACAGCTCGCCGTACAGCGCGCCGAGTCTTTCTTGCGCCTCGGCGAACTCCTCCTTGGTGAGGCCGATCTCGGTGGCTGCGTGGTCAATAAACTCCTGTGCGGAGTAGCGCTGGCTCACCGCCCGCTCCAACAGGGCAGCCAGCGCTGACACGCGCTCTCGGGTGGCGACGGCGAGCGGGATGTGGAACGTTCCGACCGCGGTCTCAAGCGGACAATACCTCCCGTCCAGAGTGAGTTGTCGCCCCTCCGAGGGCGTCAACACCGCGTCGCATAGATACACCGGTATCTCGATCTCGCCGCGGCGATGCCGCAGCAGATCTCCGAGGGCGATCAGGTAATTGGTGCGGGCGGTGATAACCGCCAGCGGGTTCAAGTCAAACCCGACGATGTTGGAGAGAACGCGCTCCAGGGTCTCGGTGTCGCTGAGGAACCGGTCGCGCGCCCACTCCCGCGCCTGCTTGATCTCGAGCACGAGGAAGGTGCCGGAGCCGCAAGCCGGGTCGAGGATGCGCTTGGACACGTCGCCGTCGTAGCTGATCTCCTCCAGCACCAGTTCCGCAAGCCAGTCCGGCGTGTAGTACTCGCCCAGGTCGTGGCGCAGCTTCTTCGGCAGCAGGTACTGGTAGAGCTGCTTCAGCAAGTCGCGGGTTTCGTCAGGATCGACCCGTACAGTGGCGGGGTCATAGGAGCGCAGCGCCCTGATCATCCCGCGGATCGCGGTCGCCAACTCGTCGTTCCAGTCCTCCAGGTGCCACGCGAAGAAGTCCCCCTCCAGGAAGTTGCGAATTCCGAGCTTGCCAAAGAGGCCGCCCTCGTGCTCCAGTTCCGCCAGTTCTCGTCGCAAGCCCTCGGGCGGCAGGTTCTCCAGGCTGCCCAGGTACGACGGCAGGTAGGAGGCGCTGTAGAACGTGACGATTTCCGCTGCCAGCAGCTTGATGAGCGTGGCGTAGTAGGAGTGAACGCAGAAGAATAGGTGCTCCGCGCTTAGACGCTTGGCGCGAACGCCATAGCTGTCGGCCAGCGCGCGCACATCGAGTTTGGGCGAATCAAGCTCGTAACCGCACACCTCCGAGAACAGCAAGCGCCACTGCGCGTATAGCGCCTGCACCTTGGGGTTCGACGAATCCTGCAGGGTGCGGTACAATGCGCGGACGCAGTGCCCGGCGGTCTTGTCGGGGTCTGCGCCGAAATCCTCCAGCAGGTTGTCGGGGAGCAGGGCCTTGGCCTGCAGGGACTTGAGGCAAAACAGCAAGTGCGCCACCGACGCCTGATCCACTTCGCGCGGTGGCGGCACCTCCCACGCGCCGCGGCGGTAGCGAACGAAGACAATCCAGCTACCGTCGGTGGCTACGCCGAGTATGCGCGCGAGGTTGACGGCATCCTGCTGCGCCATGGTCTCGGCGTAGCGTTGCACTTGCGAGATGGCGTGGCGATTTGCGGCGGCGTCGTTGTGGTTCGATAATGACGACGGTGGCTCGAACTCGATGAGAACCCCGCCATAGATGGTATCCGCCCGCCCGCTCCGCCCCAGCGCATACTCGTGGCGCGCCTCCAGCTCGACCCCCGCCTGGCGCGCGAAGTCTCGCAGGACGTTGACCGCGCCGATGCGGAGTTCCTCCTCATTGCGGGAGGACTTGGCGACTCCGCGCAGGGCCGCAGCAAGGCCCACCGCCCTTCGCTCGATTTCAGGCTCAGACCAGCCTGTGTCCACTGGAACCGTCTCCGGCGCTGCGGTGATGGCGCGTCATTGCTCACATTTGTTCGCCACGCGCGTTGGCACTCCTTCAGCGGTTCGGCTACTGTGCTTCACAAAAGCCCTTGCGACGGCGCGCCGGCCGGAAATGGAGCACAGGCTTAAGCCTGTGGCCCCAGGCTCAGGTGCAAAGAAGCCGAGACTGTGCGCGATAGCCCACCGGCTCCACTTCCAGAGTCACCAGCAACGTCGGGTTGGGAACCAGGTCGAGATCCAGCGGCGCGGTTTCCCTTCGGCTTCGCTCAGGGCAGGCTCTGACCGCACGGGCCAACCCCCCTCCGCGCGGAAGGGGCTTGCCCCTCGGGCGTGGAATTGGAGGGCCATTGCCCTGTGGCTAGGTCCCTCTGGGATGGCGTTGCCCATCCCAACGGGATGGCAGAGCCATCTGAAGACCGCCACGGCGGCCCGTAGGGCTTAGCCGCCCGAGAGTGCAGGAAGGAGGCACCTTCATGGTACGAACTTCGCGCCCGGGAAGTACGGGCAAGGCATGCCTTGCCCCTACCCGCTGTGCCATCGTTCTCGCCGTGGCCGCGCTGTGGTGCTGCGCCGCCGCGGCCGAGAGGATCACCCTCTACCGCGACGTGTGGGGCGTCCCCCACATCTACGCCGAGACCGAGCTCGGCGCCGCCTATGCCTACGGCTACGCGCAGGCGCAAGACCGCCTGGAGCAGATCTTCCGCAACTACCGCCAGGCCGAGGGCACGCTGGCGGAGATTGACGGCCCCTCGGCGGTGATGGGCGACTTCATCGCCCGCGTGGTGGGCCACGCCGAGGTCAGCCGCGCGCTGTACGACCAGATGCCGGCGGAGGCGCGCGCCTACATCGAGGCCTACCAGAAGGGCGTCAAGCGCTACATGGACGAACACCCCGACGAAGTGCCGTCCTGGGCGCCCGAGCTGCATCCCTGGCAGGCGACCGCCGTGCTGCGCGCCATCATCTTCAACTGGCCCTTGGGCGAGGCGATGAGCGACCTGCGGGCCGCCGACATCGGGCTGCCCCAGTTGTCCTCCAATCAGTGGTCGATCTCCCCCGCCCGCACCGCCGACCACTGCGCCATGCTGTTCATCGATCCGCATATCTCCTGGTCCGGCATGTTCCGCTTCCACGAGGCGCGCATTCACGGCGGCGACCTCGACGTCTCCGGCTTCTGCCCCGTGGGCACGCCCTTCGTCGGCCTCGGCCACAACAACTACGTCGGCTGGGCCTGCACCACCGGCGGCCCCGACACCAGCGATGTCTATGTCGAGACCGTGGACCCCGACAACCCCATGCGCTATCGCGTCGACGACGGCTGGCGCGAGTTCGAGGCCAAGGACCTCCAGATCAAGGTCAAGCAAGGCGACTCCGTCGCCACCATCAACCGCAAGCTCCTCATCTCGCGCCACGGGCCCGTCATCGCGCAGAAGGGCAACCTCGCCTACGCTCTGGCCATCCCTTATGTCAACCAGGCGGGCCAGCCCCTGATGATCTACCGCCTCAACCGCGCCCGCGACACCGACGAGGTCAACCTCATCTGCGCCGCCAACCAGTGGATGGCCCAGAACTTCATGTACGCCGGCACCGACGGCCGCATCCGCTACATCCGCGTCGGACGCGTGCCCATCCGCCCGCCGGGGGTCAACCCCAAAGCGCCGATCCCCGGCGACACCACCGCCAACGACTGGCTCGGCATCCACCCGCAGAGCGACCTGGTGCAGATTGACGACCCGGCGGACGGCTACATGCAGAACTGCAACAGCACGCCCACCATCATGTCCCGCACCCAGCCCGTGGATCCCAGCAAGTACCTGCCCTACATCTTCAACGCCGACACCGGCCGCCCGTGGCACAGCCGCGGCACGCGCGCGGTGGAGCTGCTCGACGCCGATGGCGACGTGACCCTCCAAGACGCCTTCGCCATCGTCAACGATACGCATATTCTGGGGTGGGAGAAAGTGCAGCCCCTGCTGGCCCAAGCGGCGGCAGCCGCCCGCTCCGAGATCGCCGGCCTCGGCGCGACCGAGATGGTGGACACCCTGCTCAAGTGGGACGGCAACATGGAGACCGCCAGCGTCGGCGCGGGGCTGTTCTTCGCGTGGTGGCGCGCGCTGCCTCAGGCGTGCCCCGGCATCCAGCGCGCGGGCCTGCTGCGCGGCGATGTGCAGACCACGCCCGAGCAGTGCCGCCAGTTGCTCGAGGCGCTGCGCCCCGCGGTCGAGGGGCTGATGAATACCCGCGGCACCTGGCGCGTCGCCTGGGGCGACATCAATCGCGTCGGCCGCGGCGGGCGCACCTTCCCCCTCGCCGGCTCCGCCGTCGACGACCTCACCACCCTGCGCGCCGTCGGCGGCGGCTTCGACGCCAAAACGGGCACCATCCTGTGCGAGCACGGCCAGTCCTGCACCACGCTCGCGTTGTTCAAGCCCGGTCGCGTCGAATCCTACAGCGTCACCCCATGGGGCGAGAGCGACCACCCCGACTCGCCGCACTATCTCGACCAGGCCGAGAAGCTCTTTGGCCGCAAGCTGCTCAAGCCCACCTGGTTCCAGCGCGAGGACCTGCTGGGCGGGAACAACATCGAGTCAACCACGACCCTCGAGTGGTCCGGCTCCGGGGGTTAGGCTGTTCGGCATCAGGCAGGGGCACGGCGGGCCGTGCCCCTGCCCTCATGGCGCCGCCGCGGCCCTGCGGCGCATTGTGCCGCAGGGCGCCGGGCCGCTAAAGCCCCTGCTGTAGCATGCGTCCATTGGCGACGGCCGCGTTATGGCGTATGCGCGCTTACTCCCCCAGCAGCTCCGCCACGGCATCCATGATCTGCGGCGCCGCGCTCGGGCCCAGGCTCGTGCGCTCCTCGTACCTGCCCACGCGATAATCCCACGCCGGCACGATGTAGCCGGTCTCGTCGTTCGCCAGCCCCACGATCATGTTGTACCTGCCCGACATCTGCGCGCGGGCGCGAAAGCCCAGGTCGGGCAGCAGCTCGCCCGGAATGGCGAGGATTTGCAGCTCGCCGATATCCAGGCGCCCCACCTCCGTGGGGTGAGAGCCGTGGATGAGGTCCAGCTTGAGGTTGCCCAGCGGAATCGCCTCCCGTATCGCGTCGCCCATCGCCGCTATCAGCAGCGGGCGCGTGCGACATGCGACCTCCGCCCGGGTCAGGGGCGAGCTGCCCGCCTGCGCCGCCTTCACCGCCTGCGCTCCGATCCACTCGCCCATGCGCCGCGTGTCCGCAAACGGTTCGCTCCCGGGCACGCCGTCCGGGCTCACCATGCCGCCCAGCGGCCCGTTGACGAAAACGCAGGTGCCGCCCAGCGCGGCCTCCACCGTCGCGCGCATCGGTCCCACCCAGTCGGCGCTGATCGCGTTGTCGTGATGGCTCAAGCGCTCCGGATGGCAGGTGAACTGCACCAGCGCCCCCAGCGGTCGCTGGCCCCCGTCGGCGGCGATGAAACGCACCACCGTCAGGTACGGATCCACGATCCCCGGGTCGCGCCAGTTGCGCGAGATGGTCGCGATCCGCCCGCCCTCGAGCGGGATCTCCACCTGCGCCACCTCGATGGTGGCCGGCGCCAGTCTTGCCAGCGCGTCCTGCAGGCAAGCGATCGCCTGGCGCTGGATGAACGCGTCGTACTCGTCCGGGCGCGGCCCGTAGTAGCCCATGCAGTCGGGCGCGGAGTGCGTGTGGCTGGAGCCGTACAGCAGGTAGTCGATCCCCGCCGCGCGCGCCGCCGCCTGAATCGGGGCCACTTCCGCGCTGCCGAAGATGAACGTGTCCCCGCCCATGATCGCCGCCGTCTTGCCACCGGCGCTGATCACCACGCACCGCACCTCGAGCCGGTCATGCACCTTGTCGTAACCCAACTGCTGCAGCCACTCCGGCCGCGGCGTGATGTCGCGGGCGGCGATCCCGACCCCAAACACCGCGGGGCGGTCGCGCGAGGGCGAGGCCTGCGGCTCTACCACCACCTTGCGCTGCTCGCCCACCGGCACCCGCGGGTATTCCTGCGGCACAAACAGCACCGCGCCGATGGTCTTGCCCGTGGCGTTGTCAACCCACAAACGAACCCCGCGCCGCGCATACTCGTACATCGTCTGACGCCCGAGCTCAAGTTCGTACTCCGGCGCGCCCAGCCGCGCCTGGATTTGCTGGCGGTCCTCCAACCCCGGCTGCGGCGCCGCCGTCTCCACCAGCGCCAACACCCGCGGCTTGCCTTCGAATGTCAGTGAATCGGGTTGCCCCGCGCGCCCCGCATCGTACATCACCGTCTCGTCCTTCGCCGGGTCGCCGTACTTGGGCTGCCCCAGCGCCGCCACCACCTCCTCCGCCGTCGCCTGCCCCAGCGCCAGGCCGTGGAACTGGGGCTTGCCCGCCGTTTGTGCGGCGGGCGCTTCCGCCGCCGGCACGGCCTGCACCGCGAAACATGTCAAGCACAGTATGCAGGCGGCAACAATTAGCTCCCAACGCATCGCCAAGCTCCTTTCCAGCTCACTGCGGTGGGGCAGGACGCCTTCGTCCGCCATAGCGGAACTTCGTCGCCCGCGAAGGCGGATTGTATCCTGCCATCTGGTTCGCAGATTGAAAATCTGCGCCACCGGGTGGCCTCCATTCCGCGTAATACACCACTCCCTCGACATCGGTCAGCCGCCTCGGCTCGCCGCAAGGGACTGTCCCCGAACGGGGACTGTCCCCTGACTGCCCCGCGCAGGGACAGTCCACCAGGGGACAGTCCCTGCGCGGCCCGACGCGCCCGCCAGCCGCGTCCCTCGCTTCCGCCGCCGCCGCCTCCCCGCGCGCGCCCAGCCTCATCCGCCGCACATGCGCGGCACCCTCACCACGCAAGTTCCCGCTCGGGCGCGAATCTCGTGACCTTTCGCCACAGCGTCTCGCCGCCGCGATAATGCCCGCGCTGGTAGAGGGGACAGTTCCTCCCCGGCGGGTCAATATGAACCACGTCATCGCCGCGGCGGGTTATCGTGTACTCCTGGTTCTCGATGGTAACCGTGTCCGTGCGCTCGCCGATCGGGAAGTCGAGCACCACCACATCGCCCCGCGCGACCCTTCCCACCTTCGCGTATCTGCCGTCGAATGTCAGTCGCCGGTCGCGGGCGTTGACCGCGCACCGCGCCTGCGCCGGTTGCACCCATTCCGGCAACCGGATGTCAACCGCCAGGTCCTGTTTGACCTTGACCTCCACTCGCCCCCGGTAGGGAACGTGGCTGTCCACATCGGCCCAGCGCGACGCGCGGTTCAGCAGCAGGTTGACCCTGAGGGCCTCGCCGTCGCACGACAGGATATGCCGCCACGCGTAGTAGATCGCCCGCGTGCCGTTGCCGGTGCAACAGTGCATGATCGCCCACCCATCGCCCTGCACCAGGTCATTGGCCGCGGGCCAGCCGGCGAACGACCCCACCGCGCGCTCGGCCACCCGGTCGGTCGTGCCGTAAGTCGCGCCATCGCAGCCGGCGCCGGGCAGCGGGACCTGGCTGCGATCGATCGGCGCGCGATGGCCGTCGGTGAGCCAGTTGGTCGCGACAAGCTGCGACTCCGCAAACTGGTTGCGCACCCACCGCTCCACGTCATCCCACTTGTCAATGCCCAGCGCGGACAGCTTGACGGCGGCGGCGATCATGTCCGCCACCTCGCACATCTCGCAGGACTGCGCCGCGTCTTGGCCCAGGAACTCCGGGAAGAAGCCGACCAGCGGCTCTCCGCGCCCCACCGCATACGCGTACGCCCGCGCCGCGCGCTCCAACATCTCCTGGTCGCCGGTTGCCTGCACCACCTCCAGGGCCGCGAGAATCTGGTTGGTGTGCGCATGGAAGTGAATCACGTCGGGGAAATCCTCGCCAAACTCGCCGTTCTCGCCAAAGTAGCCCGCATCCCGCATCACGTGACGCATCAGCTTGAGCGACAGCTCGCCCGCTTGCGCGTTCCCCAGCGAGCGATGGCACTGCGCCAATCCCTGCGCCAGCCACCCGGCGACCCCGGCGCGGAATCCCACCGGCCGCGCCTGGGGCCTGGTCACCGCTTTGCCCGGTTCCGTGCAATTCAGGAAGAGATAGGCGACATCGTCTTCCTCGATCACCACTCGCTTGATGCCGGCGAGCAGCCGCTGGGCCGCTTGCCGCCACGGGCCCGCCGGATCGGTTTGCGCGTAGATGCAGAACGCACCGAGAATGCGCCCCACCATCGCCAGCGAGCACCAATGATCCCCCGTCGGCACATAGTCCAACCCGGCCCAGGGATTGGGCGCCGGCGGCAGCGCCCACGGCCGTCCCCTGATGGGGATGTAGATCAGCCCGTCCGCCCCCTGCATGCGCAGGCAGGTGCGCAGCAGCGAGCCCTCGACCTCGAGGTTCTGCCTGCTCCCGCTGGCGAGGCGCACCAGCGGCAGCGCCTGAATGAATTTCGCCTGCACGTGGTCGTCCACCGTATGGTACATCGCGGGCCGCTCCGCAAGCAGATCCACGATCCAATACAGCTCGTGGTCGTAATCCGGGTCGAGCGTCTCCGTCAGCGCGTTCACCGCCAGCCGCGCCCGCTCCGCCAGGTCCAAGGTGGCCGGCACCAGCGCATCGTAGTACTCGCCCCGGTACGTCGGCGCCTCCACCTGCGCGACGTCGGGGTTGATGTAGGTGAGCTTGGGATGATTCGGCACGGCACAACCCCCTGCTACAAGATGGGCAGGATTGTAGGGCGCGGGCTCCAGACCGCGCGAAACGGGCGCGCCTTCCGCCTTCGCGGGCCACGAAGTCCCGAAGTCCCGCTTCGGTGGACGAAGGGGTCGCCTGAAGGCGCGAAACGGCGCGCGGTCGGGCGACCGCGCGCCCGGCTTCGGGGCACAGGTGGCTAGGTCGCGCGCGACCGCCACGGCGGCCGAACGCCTAGCCGCTTAAGCCTGTGCTCCATTCCCTGCTCTGCGGTTCGTTCCCCCTACACGTCGAACACCATCTCCGCCGCCCAGTCGCCGCCCGCGCTCTCCGGCGGGCGCAGGGCGAAGTTATGATACGTCACCGCCTTCACCACCGCCCCGCGGCGATCCATGTGCTCCGCGTAGCGCTCGCCGCGCGCCACGCCCGTCATGCGCCACGGCGCGCGCTGCGGCTCCCCGAGCGCCTCCGCCCCGCGCAGGGACTGTCCCCTGGTGGACTGTCCCTGCGCGGGGCAGTCAGGGGACAGTCCCCGTTCGGGGACAGTCCCTTGCGGCGGGCATTCCACGCGCGCCGAAAACCGGCTGAACACCACCTTCTCGGTGTCGAACAGAAACAGCAGCTCGTCGAGCCACCGCCGCAGCAGGTCCTCGCCGTAGTGCTCCTCCAGCGTCACCTCGCGCCGCTCCCCGGGGCGCACCGTCGCCAGGTCCACCATCACGTCGAACATCGCGTACGCCGCGGCCTCGAACACCTCGCTGGGCGTCTTGCCGTATGCCGTCGCGGCCTTGTCCGCCGCGTGGTCGCGCACCTCGAAGCGGTAGGGTGATCGCGCTTCGTTCACTGGGCCGCCGTCCCCTTCACCACGTACGACCGCGCCGCCGCCTCGCCCGCCCGCAGGCGGCGCACCGCCTGCACCGTAATAAGTCCGTCCACCACCTCGACCTGCCTGCGCGACAGCTCGCGGCCGTCCGCGCCGAGGGCCGATACCTCCGCCGCCCGCCAATCGAGCCCCAGCTCGCGCAAGCGCAAGGCCACGGTCGCCGGCCGGTCGCGCGGGATGGGTATCACCTCCAGCTCATCCTTCCGGCGCCGCACGAAGACCGCGCCGTTGGTGGCCACCTTGCCGAAATCCACCATCCGCAGGCGGCGCACCGCCTCGCGCGCGGGGTTCATGCGCCGCTCGTACCCCGCCGCCATCTCGCTGACCTCGCCCTCGTCCGTCGGGGAGAAGCTTGCCACGCCGTCCGGCGCCACCGTTATCTCGCCCAGTATCACCCGCCCGCTCTGGTCGAGCTTTCCGCGCAGCGACACCCGCGCGGTGCGATAGAGCCCGATCGTCCACGTGAAATGATCCCCCGCCGACTCCGGCGCCTCGATCTCGTACGGCCCGTCGCGCACCACCGGTCCCACCGGCCACTGCGAGGTCGCAAGCGGCGGGTCGTGGTCCTGCTGAAACACGATGCCCTCGCGCGGCCCCGAGTCGGTGAAGTGCACGAACACGTGGCAGTCCTCGTCCAGCGGCTCGCCCGCCCGCCACTCATATGTAAACCGGAAGCGCCGCCCGCCCAGCGCCTCGAACGACGCCACCCGCGGGGCGATGTCGCGCCACGGGGCGACCACCACGCTGCGCGCGTCCGCGTAGATGCTCTGCGGGGTCTCGGCGTAGTCGCAGAACGAGCCGCCGCGCCGCCCCGAGTAGGCCAGCAGCCCCGGCCCCCGCGCCAGGAAGCAGTGCTGCGGTATCACGTGGTCGCCTACCCGCCAATCCTGCTCGCGGTGGTTGACCCACACCTCGAGCCCCGAGTCGTAGCGCACGTACGCGCGGTCGAGCGCCCCCGCTGCTACGGCGTCCGACACGTCCGCCATCCGTCCGTCCACCTCGTAGCGGATGTCAACCGCCTTGGCCGCGCCGTAGAGCGCCTGCACCGGGGCGACCAGGTGGTGCTCCTTTACCGCATAGCTCGGCTCGCGCAGAATCTGGTTGGCGATGAACCCGGCGTGGCCATACGCGATCTCCATGCTGCGGTACTTGTCCATGCGATACTGCGCCGGCACGCGCTGCCCCCAATCTCCGTCATAGCTCTCGCGCAGCCAGCGCTCGTGATAGCCCATGCCGTGATTGACCATCTGCGGGTGCAGCTTGAGCAGATCGAAATCGAGCAGCAGCGGCGCCCCCTCCCCGCCCGCGATCTGGGCCTCGACACCGTCCACCGCCCCCGCCCAGTACATCTGCTGGCAGCCCTCGCCGAACAGCGGCCCGCCGTGCGTCTCGCGCTCCAGGCGAAAGAGCGCCAGGTTGTTATCGTAGCACACGCGCGACGTTCCCGCCCCCGGCTCGGCGGCGTCGAAGTCCACGCGGAACCACGGCGGAACGCAGGTGTGCACGTCCAGGTAGGCCGCGGTCGTGCCGTAGCGGCGGTGGATCTCGGGCGAGAATTGGCGCGCGTACTTGAGGAACCGCGCGGGCTTCAATGCGTAGCTCTGCTCCCCCGTCGCCGCGTTGAACCACCCCTTCTGCAGCTCGCCCCGCTGGTCGCGCGCGACGTCGGCCTCGTCGTACAGCTCGGAGTTGGGATAGAAGTCCACGTAGTTCTCGTGCAGCGAAAACACGTGCCCCGCCTGCGCCGCCGCGCGCGAGAACTCGCGCAGGCCGTCGTCTCCCCCCAGCCCCGCGTTGGCCGGCAGCACCGTCGGGTACTCGTTGTCGTAACCGCCGCGCTGCCACACGTGCGCGATGATCGCCGCGTCAGTCACGCCGTAGTCCGCCAGGTCGCGCAGCGTCTCCGCGTTCTGCGTGAAAGTGCCGCCCCAGATATCCAGCATCACCCGCGGCGCCAATTCCTCCAGGTGCGGCGACGGCGCCAGCGGGATGTTCGGCAGCACCTCCCGCAGGTCCGGCGACACCGCGATGTAGCCCACCTCCCGCACCGCGTTGCGCGAGCCGTCCGCCCGCCCCTCATACCGCGCGGTCGTGGCGGCGTGGCTGCTCGCGTTGGTCTCGGCCCAATCCAGAACCGCGGAGTAGAACAGGCCCTCGTGCGGGAGATACCGGATGTCCCCGGCATACAGATAGGGTACCGAGACCACCCGCCGCAGCGCCACCGGCCCCAGCGAACCCAACGAGAACGCCTCCGCGCCCGCCGCCGCCTCCACGCCGACGACGAGCGTCTTACCCTCGATGCCCAGCGACAGGCTGACCGGCCAGCGCGCGCCCTGACCTTCGTATCGCCCCCGCACCTCCAGCCGGTCGCCCTCGATCCGCGCCGACTCCAGCTTCCAGGTCCTATCTGCGCCGGGGCCAAACCCACGCGCGACCTCGAATCGCGCCACCTCCTCGACCTCAACCGCCAGGCCGTCGGGGTCGCAGTCGGCCGGCAGCACATACCGCATGCGCAGGTCGTCGCCGCGGTACTCGAAGACATAGGCCTCCCCCTCGCGGCGCACCGCGTTCTCGTACTTGTCATCGCACGTCGGGCGGCAGCCCACGTCCGAGCGGTTGGCCAGCGCGACCAGGTCGGTGCCCTTCACCGCCTCGCGCCAGCGCTCGCGCGCACTCAGGGCAGCACGCACTGCGGCCTCCTGCGACGGCGCGCCGGAGGTGATTCTCGGATCGCCCCACAGCGAGTAATCCCACCCCGGGTTGTCAGCGGGCCCCGGCCCCACCTCCAGCCGCAGCGTGATCCGGCTTGCGGCCCAGCGCGAGAGGTCGCCCTCAAACTGCCTCCATTCCGTTGACTTGCGGTGCTCGTCGCACAGGGTCAGGCTTTCGCCCTCGGCGCGTATGCTCGCCCGAAAGGTCGCGCCATCGCTCTCCTCGGTCACCCCCTGCTGCATGGCGATGGCGAAGTCGAATGCGATCGGGCGCACCGCCGGCAGCTCCAGGTCGTACTCGACGAACGATATGCCGGTCCCTCCCCGCCACGGGCAGTGGAGCAGTATGCTGTCCTTGCCGTCCTGTCTCACCCACGGGGTGTAGGACACCCCGGACCGCTCCTCGAAATGGCCGACCCAGCCCTCGGGCATCATCACCACCGGCTCGCCGCGGCGCTGGTATCCGACGCGATACGCGCCGATCTCCGCCAGCCGGGTGACGCCGGGCTCAATCCTCACCACCCCGGCTCCATCAGCCCGCCCCATGTTTGCCAACGCGATGATCGCGACCAACGCCGGCGCCGCCCTTACCATCAACCTGTCCTCCAGCAATCTGCGCCATAGGGGGCGGGGACTGTCCCTACGTGGACTGTACCCGCCCGGAAGGGGACAGTCCCCATTCGGGGACAGTCCCTGCCGCCGCCTCCGCCGCCAGCCGCGCCCGCCAGAAATGGAGCACAGGCTTAAGCCTGTGGCCCCAGGCGCCGCCACCGGCTCCGGCAGCGCCCCCGCTTCTTGCGGTCACATTGAGCTTCGCCGGGGCGACGGCCGCCCCCTGTAGGGGCACAGCATGCCGTGCCCCTGCATACCGCCGTGGCGGCCCCAGGGCCCCAGGGGCGCAAGGGGACGCCGGCCCACACTGCGAAATACACTGCGGAGGTGGACTCATGCGCAGCCCGGTGCTCGTCGCAGCGCTTGTGGCGCTCACGCTGTCCCGCGCCCATGCCGCGGACGCCATCCTGTTCGAGGATACCTTCACTTCCTACACGGCCATCGCCGACACTGCCGCCGCCTGGGACCTGTCGGGCCCGTGGGAGCTGCGCGATTTTCACCCGCCTCCGGCGGGCAAGCCCGCCTCACGCGGGCAAGCGGCTAGGTCGCGCGCGACCGCCACGGCGGCCGTAGGCCTAGCCGCCTTGGCCCTCGCCACCCCGGGCAGCGCCGTGGCCGTCGCTTTCCCCTGCCCCGAGGTGGCGCAGGGGCAAGTCGGCGCGAAGCTGCGCGTGGCCGCCCGCACGCGGCAGGGAAGCTGGGCCGCGGCGGGGTTGATGCTCTATCAGGGGCCGGACCACTACTGGCGTCTGGCCCTGGTCGAGTCGCCCGCGGGCGAGCACTACTGCGAGCTGGTCGAGCGCTACTACGGCGTGTGGCAGGCCCAGAGCAGCGGGCGCACCACGCTCCCGTCCGACCTCTCCGCATCCGATCCCTGGGACTTCGACCGCACCTACGATCTGCGCATCACCATCGCCGCCGACTCCGTCACCGGCCAAGTCTTCGACGGCCGGCGGCTCGTCTTCGCTCGCACTTACCATCTTGACGCACGGGCGCCGGCGGTGCGCTCCGGCCGCCCCGCACTTGAGGTGATAGACATGGACGCCGCCTTCGACGACGTGACCGCCGCCGGGCAGTCGCCCCTCGGCGCGCGACCGGCGCAGCGGCCGGTCACCGCCGCGGTGCTCGCCCAGCCCGGGGCGGAGCAGCTTGCTCGCCGCGCGGCGCAGGCGCTGCGCCAGGCCGGCGTCGAGACCCGCGACCTCGACCCCGCCGACCTCGCGCACCCCGAGGTGTTCAGCCGCGCTCGCTGCGACCTCCTCATCCTGCCGCGCTGCGAGGCGATCCCCGGCCCGGGCAAGGACAACCTGCTCGCCTTCCTGCGCTCCGGCGGGCATCTCATCGCCTTCGGCGGGCCGCCGTTCGACACCATGCTGTGGCCGTGGCGCGGCGAGTGGAGCCCCGCCCAGGACATCCTGACCCAAGTCCGCGCCGAAGCCCCCATCATTGACTTCGCCCACGCCGACTTGAGCGCATGGACGCGCGCGACCAGCGACCCCGGCTCCCCGGTCGAGCACAAGATCGTCCCGGGCCCGGCGGGGCGTTCGGCGTTGGAGGTGCGCGTCGGCGACCTCACCGGTTGGGAGACCTTCGCCTCGCCGCCGCTCGATGAGCCTTTCGGCGAGGATAGCGCGATAACGTGCTTGTGGGCCAAAGGCGGCCCCCGCACCGACCATGTCGTGGTCGAGTGGGATGAGCGCGACGGCTCGCGCTGGATCGCCACCATTGACCTGTCGCCGGAATGGCGTCACTACGCCCTGCGCGCCGAGGACTTCAAGTTCTGGCGCGACAGTCCCACGCTCGACCGCGGCGGCCCGGGCGATGTGTTCAACCCGCGGCAGGCCGAGCGCATGTGCTTCGGCCTGGCCCACAGCCACGCCCCCATACCGCCGGGCGAGCACCTCTTCTGGGTTGCGGAGATCGGCGCCGCTCCATCCCCGTTCGGCCCCGCGGACCCCGAGCCCCCGACCCTGGAGGCGATGAGCCCGTGGTACAAGGTGTACGCGACCGAGCTCGACGCCGCCCGCGATCGCATCGCGGCCGACCCGGAGCAGCGGGTGTTCGCGCCGCTTGAGCCGGTCGCCGTCTCGGCGCGGCTCATTTCCCCCGTGTGGCGCCGGCGCGGCCTGGGCAGCGGCGCCGGCCAGCGGGGACGGTGGATTCCCCTGCTGCGCGCGACGGCGGACAACGGCGACTATCGCGGCGCGGCCGCCTCCACCTACCTTGCGACCTGGGGCCCTTACCGCGGCGCGACCTGGACCTACATCGGCCTCGACCCACAGACCGTGTGCGATAACTGGGGTATCTTCGAGCCGGTCGTTGTCGGCGTCGCGCGCCGGCTCGCGGGCGGCTTGATGCTCACCAGCGCCGGCGCGGATCTGTTCTCGTACTTCGCGGACGACGCGCAGACCGCCGCGCCCCGCCTCGTCGCCCGCATCGCCGGTATCGGGCCGCGGCCCGCGCAGGCGCGCGTCCGGCTCACCATCACCGACGCCGACGGGCAACTTGCTTTCGACCACTCCCAGGACATTGCCCTCGACCCCGGCGGCCTCGCGCAAGTATCCGCGCCTGGCCCCAGCCTCGCGCCCGGGCGCTACCGCGCCGCCTGCGAGCTGATCGCGCCCCCAGCGCCCGGCGAATCCGACGCGCCGATTGATCGCATCTCCCACGAGTTCTCGGTCATCGCCCCGCCCGCAGGCGGCGCACCGCCTGCGCAGCCGCAGTTTGTCACCGTCCGCGACGGCGACTTTTACCTGGGCGCGAAGAAATGGTATCCGCACGGTCTCAACTTCTGGCCCTCTTACGTCGCCGGTCTGGAGCGCTTCGACTACTGGGTGCATTGGCTCACCCCGTCGCAATACGACCCCGAGCCGGTGGAGCGCAACCTGGCGCAGCTCGAGGCGCTGGGCGCCAACATGGTGAGCGTGCAGTACGCCTCCGCCGACCAGGCGCCGGCCCTCGCCGATTTCCTCGAGCGCGCGAAAAGCCACGGCATCCGCGTCAATGTCTTTCTCCCCGGCGCCCACCCGCTGGCGATCGACGAAGCGCTGGTCGAGGAGCTGGTTCGCGCGGCGCGCCTGGCCGACAGCGATGCCGTGTTCGCCTACGACCTCGCCTGGGAGCCGCGCCTCGGCCCCGAGCAGGAGCGCCGCCAATACGATGACAAGTGGGCCGCCTGGATCGAGGAACGTTACGGCTCCATCGAGGCGGCCGAGCGCGATTGGGGATTTCCGGCGCCACGCATTGATGGCCGGCCCACCGGCCCCACCGATAAGCAGCTCCTCGAGGACGGCCCTTACCGCCGCATGGTCGCCGCCTATCGCCGCTTCGCCGACGACCTCATCAGCCAGGGCTACGGCAGGGTCACGCGCCTGCTGCGCCGCCTCGATCCCCACCACCTCTTCGGCGCGCGCACCGGCTACGGCGGCACCGGCCAGCGCGGCGTCGCGGCGGTCATGCCGTTCGACATGATATCCGGCGCGGCGCATCTCGATTTCGCCTCCCCCGAGGGCTGGGGCCTCGCCGGCGAGTGGGAGAACTTCGAGCGCGCCGGCTTCACCACCCTTTACGGCCGCTGGGCGTCCGGCGGCAAGCCCGTCTTCTGGTCCGAGTTCGGCGACACCATCTACCCCGGCACCACCCCCGAGCGCTATGACCGCCAGGGCGCGGTCTATCGCAACCTCTACCACATGGTGCTGCAGTCGCACGCCAACGGTTCCGCCGGCTGGTGGTATCCCGGCGGCCTGCGCGTGGACGAAAACAGCGACTTCGGCGTCATCAACCCCGACGGCACGACCCGCCCCGCCGCCCTCGAGCTCCGCGACTTTGCGCCCCAGATCACCTCGCCCCGCGACCGTCCCCAGCCCGACGACTGGATCATCATCAACCGTGACGCCCATGTCTCCGGCTACGCGGGGGTGTGGGACCGCGGCGCCGCCGAATACGTCGCCGCCGTGCGCGCGGGCAAGACGGTCGGCCTGCGCACCGCGGCCGATGGCGCCACCTCCGCCGACGTCCCCCTCATCGCCGTCGGCGGCACGCCCTGCAACGGCGCCAACCCGCCGCAATACCTCAACGCCGAGTTCGGCGAAGTGTGGGTTCTCGACGCGGCCGACGGCGCCGAGGCGCCGGTGAGCCAAGGCGCGGTGATCCAGGTTGCGGCGGGCCGGCCGATCCGCCTGCGCGTGCAGCTTGTCAACACCGGCGTCGCGGCATGGCTCTCGCTGCAGTCGGCCGGGGGCAAGCCCGGCGGCGTCTATGTCGCGGCTGGCGAGCGCGGCGGGCTGCAGGCGCGCGCCGCAATCCCCCGCGACGTGCCGCGCTACGGTACAACGGAGTTCGAGTTCACATTGACCGATGGCATCGCCGAGCGCACCGATGTCACGCTTGCCTTGCTTGCCGCGCGCCGCGCCCCTCGGCTTCGCTCGGAGCCTGCCCCTTCGCTGCGCTCAGGGCAGGCTCTGAGTGCAACGAAGGGGCAGGCCTGGTTCGGCCAGCGACTGCACTTCGTCTTGGAGCCGGTCGCCGGCCCGGCAAGCAGGTAGCGCAGATTTGAAATCTGCGCCACCCGCCAAAGGATGATCAGGCGATGAACACACGCACCCTGGGTCTTACCGGCCTGCCGGTCAGCGAGCTCGGCCTGGGCGGGTTGTTCATCTCGCGCGTCGGCGGATTGGGGCAGGACGATTCCGTGCGCGCCATCCGCCGCGCGCTCGAGCTCGGCGTCAGCTACATCGACACCGCGCCCACCTACGCCAACAGCGAAGAGGTCATCGGCATCGCCCTGCATGGCGCGCGGCAGCCGCACCTCCTGTCCACCAAGCTCGGCGGGCGGCCCGAGCCGTTCGATCCCAAGGACAAAGCGGCGCTCCTCGAATCGGTGAAAACCAGCCTGCGCCTGCTGCGCCGGGAAACCATCCCCATCCTGATGATCCACGAGCCCGACCGCCCCGGCCAGTACGACTGGTGGGACGACTACGATACCTTCCACGGGCCGGTGGTCGAGGTCCTGGAGGAGCTGAAGCAGGAGGGCATCATCCGCTTCACCGGCCTCGGCGGCACCACCGCCTACGAGCTGGCGCGCATCATCGCCACCGGCTACTACGACGTCGTGCTGACCGCGTTCAACTACAGCCTGCTGTGGCGCGAGGCCCAAATCGCCGTGCTGCCCGAGGCGAAGAAGCAGGGCATGGGTGTCATCGCCGGCTCGCCGCTGCAGCAGGGGGCGCTGGCGCGGCGCTACGACGACGAAGTCAACCACGGCGCGCCGTGGCTCAGCCCCCCGCGCCGCGCGCAGTACCAGGCGCTGTATGCCTTCCTCGATGAGCTCGGCCTGCCGATCGCCGAGGTCGCGCTGCGGTTTGTCATCTCCAACCCCGACATCTCGACGGTGCTGATGGGCGCGCGCTCGGTCGAGGAGGTCGAGCAAAATGTCGCGGCGGTCGAGAAGGGCCCGCTGCCCGACGAGGTGCTCGCGCGTCTCGACGAGATCGCGGCCATGGTGCCGTTTCGGCCGTTCGAGGAGCCGTTCGGGCTGCCCTTCGGCGGTCAGTACCACGGCCCCGGCCGCGCGTGACGGTAGCTCGATTGTCTTCGGGGGCCGGTTTCGAGACCCTGGGCAGGCAACTGCTCACAGGCGAGATGTCAATGCTCATCCATGTCGCGGGTGTGGGACCGGACAGGTTGATTGTTACCCCCTGGGGGGGCGCAAGGCTGCGGATCAAGCCAACAGGCGGCTCAGCGTGCGTCCGCGCGGCTTCATTCGCGGGCCGGCGCCGGCGGCCCCCTCACGGCGTCAGCCGCACCTCCACCGTCCAGTCGGTGATGTCGAGGGCGGGGATGGTGGTGTCGCCCTCCCCCTCGGGCACGATCGCGTCGCTGTTAGTGTACACACCGCCGACGTCTATGGGGATGATGAGATAGCTGTTGCCGGTCGGGCCCAGGGCGTCGTAGTTAAGCTCGATGAAGCGGCTTGGGGGCGGCAGCAGGCGGTCGGAGGTCATGAGGTTGAGTTCGACGCTTTGCGGGGCGGTCGTGATCTGGTCGAGGTCCATCACGACGGCGATGGTTAGGCCGTCCTGCGACACCCCGCCCTGGGGAGGCAGGCCGATGAACTGAAGCTCCTTGTACTGACAGAAGTCCCCCTGATGGGACTGCACGTAGAAACCGGGCGGCAGGTCGGTATCGGAGATGATGAGCGGCACGCCGGTAGCGGGGATGGGCGCCGATGGGTTGGCGACGATCGGCACGGGGCCGTTGTTGGGATTGCCGTTGGTGTCAATGGCGATGAAGTAGTAGTAAGCCGGGTTGACCGGCGCCGCCAGGCGGAAGCTGACGATGAACAGGCGGGACGGCGGCGGGGCCGGAATCCCACTCGGCGTCAGTTGGATCCCTTCGCTGCCCCCGACTACCTGCTCGCCAGCCACTACGCTCAGGTCCTGCGACCAGTCAGCATAGCCGTCCTTCGTCACCGTCAGCAGGTACGGTCCCGGGACGCAGTGGTCGATGACCCAGGTGCCGTCGGCCTCAGTCTCTTTCTCATACGTGGCGCGCCCTCGCGCCGGTGAAGGGTTCGCGCCGGGAGCCGGGAGCGCGGCGCCCGCTTCGTTCGCAGACCGGCTCGAGAGCGTTACGATTGCAGCGTGGATGGGATCGCGCGTGGACGCGTCAAGCACCACGCCACGGACCGTCCCGTGGCTGGGACCGCTGCCCCCTCCGCAGCCGTAAAGACAGACGGTAAGGACCCCGGCCAACGCCAGCAGACACGTCAGATAGGAGAGCCGCTTGCGCATGATCGCGCCCCCTTTCGTCCTCTCGGGATCGCCCACTCGCCAATGCTGCAAGTGAAGCCGATCTCTTACTCGCCCGGCCGCGAGCATCGCGGAACCCGAGCGCGCTTCGTAGCCGACACATATGTCCAACGACGCCATCCCCAGCATCAGTGCCGGTCGGTCCTTCCCTCGCACGCCGACGATTCCTTCTCTGCACCCATGCGCGTCACCTGCCTGCCAGACCGCTTCTGCGCGCGCGGTCTGGCAGGAACGAAGAGGATGAGCCGCTCGGCCGACGAATCGACCTCAACATTTCAACGCACAGAAAAGGGGAAGGGTAACCATGAGAACCATTCGCGTCGGTCCTGCAGGCCTCGCGGTTGCTGCTGTTCTGTGCCTCGTCACAGGCTGCGGCGGAGGCGGAGGGGGCGGGGAAGTGAGATACGAAGGCGACTACTCCCCAATGAGCATCGGCTCCGCCTGGGATTACACTGGCGACTACTCCGTAACGGGTCCCAGCGGAACAGAAAGCGGAACCTTTACGCTGACGCAAACCGTGACAGGCACCATGACTATGCACGACTCGGCCATGAACGACTGGGAGTGCTTCGTCCTCGAAGCGACGGGAACCAACCTCGAGGGGGCGGCTTTCTGGCCCGGAGCTGAGATTCACATCCAGTACATCAGCAAGCGCTCCACTGGCACCTACGGCGTAGCCTTCCGCGATTATGGAGACACGCTCTATACCTTTCCCCAGCCCCAACTGCTCGTGCCTTCCCCGCTGGTAACCGGCAATACCTGGACCATGTGGCAGGATGTTGAGGGCCAGCTGAAATGCACCTACACCGTGCAAACGGCCCAGCAAGTCTCCGTGACCGCCGGCACCCGACAGGCGGTCCCCCTCAAGGGGGCGCTCCAAGGGGCGTTCGATTCCCTCACCGTGACAGGCTCGGACACGCAGTGGTACGTGGTTGATATCGGCCAGCTCAAACAGGAGGTCAGCCTCACCGTTCGGTACGAAGGCGTCACGGTAAAAGGCGATGGAACCATTCAACTCTCGTCGCACCGTGGCGCCGGCGCTACACCCGCGGGCGCAGCGGGAGGTGTGCTCCTGGTGGCTGTCATCGAGCGAATGCGCGCGGTTCTGCCCTCGCAGTGACAGGCGGTCGATGGCGCGCGAGCCCCTCGGCGCGCGTCCACCTGCACTACCTTGGCTGCCCCGGCGCGTGGCCCTGAGTCCAGCGAGGTCGCAAGCTTTTCGCAGGGCATGTTGTCCATGAAAGCAGTGGTGGTCGAGGACGCGAATCGCGTGTGCGTGCGCGAGGTGCCTGATCCCCCAAGGCCCGGCCACTACCAGGCGCTGACCCGCAACGTCTGCGCCAGCATCTGCAACGCCACCGACCTCAAAATCGCCCACCGCAAGCTCTACTTCGTCACCGACTATCCGACCATCCTCGGCCACGAAGGCGTGGGGCGCGTGATCGAGGTGGGGCGCAACGCGCGCAGCTTCCGCGTCGGCGACCTGGTATCGCGGCCGCAGGCGGCGCACCGCCCGCAGGCGGCGCACCGCCCGCGCGCGAGCGTGCCCATCGAGTCGGGGCTGCACCAGTCGTGGGGCGCCTTCGCCGAGTACGGCCTGGTCACCGACTTGTGGGCCATCGCCGAGGACGGTCTCGGCGAAATCAAGCCCGACCGTCTGCCGGACCAGATCCCCGCGCCGCCCGACGCCGACCCGGTGGCCCTCACGCAGATGGTCACGCTGCGCGAGACGCTGTCGCTGCTGCGCAACATGGGGGTCGAGGCCGGCGACTCGATGGTCATCTTCGGCGCCGGGCCGGTGGGCGTGTCCTTTTCGATTCTCGCGCGCCACATCGGCCTCGACCCCGTGATCGTGGTGGGGCGGCGCGAGGAGCCGCTGCAGCGCGCGCGGGCATTCGGCCGCGCAACCCACGTCATCAACAACACGGCGGAAAGCGTGCCGGAGGCGGTGCGCGACCTGACCCGCGGGCGCGGCGCGGACTGGGCGATCGAGGCCATCGGCGCCGACGCCGTGATGGCCGATGCGCTCGCCTCGATCGCGCCTGCAGGCGGCGCACCGCCCGCAGGCGGCGCACCGCCCGCAGGAAGGGTCGCCCTCTACGGCGTACCGGATGCGTGCGAAGTCGAATCGCCTCTGCGCCGCGGGCCGCACATCAGCGCGGCGCAGCCCAACGAAGGCGCGGCCGCCGAAGAGATCTTCGACCTCGTTGGGCGCGGGCTCATCCCGGCGCGCGAATTCGTGAGCCACGAGCTGCCGATGGCCGCGGTGGTTGACGGGCTGCGCCTGGTGGAGAGCAAGCAGGCGTTCAAGGTCCTGCTGTGGATCGAGGAGGGATAGGCGGGCGGGACGGCATGAGGCGGGGGGTTGCGGCTTACGCCAAGGTCGGCGACGCTGAGCTCGCCGACAAGACGCTGTTGCGCTTCGCCGACGGTCAGCCGGTTGCTTTCACCGAGGACCACGGTGGCGGCCGCGGGCGCATGAAGCTGTGCCTGTGCGATTGGACCGGCAGCGGATTGCCCGACCTGCCGGTCGGCACCCATCGCAGCGCGAGCGTCCCCGCGGGGCCCGGCGGCATCCCCAGCCACGACATCAACCACGCGACGGTGCTGCTGCTGCAAAACGTCGGCCGCCCGGGCGAGCCGGCCTTCGCCCCGCCGCGCTATGTCCTCTATCGCGGCAAGCCCATCCGGCTCGGCATCCACTCCTGCGCGCCGCAGGCGGTGGATTGGGGCGCATGTGGCACAGCCCCGCCTTCGCTAAAGCTACGGTGGGCAAGCGCCCCTTGGCCCACGAAGCCTTGGCGAAGTGGGCCCGGCTGTGATGGAGCCGCGCTCTCCGGTCATGCGTCCGCCCGTCTTGACCTCATCGTCGGCGCCGAAAGCGGCGCCCTGCTCGACCTGCGCCGCGAGCACCTGTCGTGGTGACGCGGGCGGTTCCGCCGTCCGCCCCACGGGTGGGGGTGTGACCGTTCTTAGTGGGTGCGGTGGCAACGCCTCTCCCTTGCAGGGAGAGGTCGGCCCGCTGCGGGCGGGCCGGGGTAGGGGCAAGGCATGCCTTGCCCGTACAAGCCAGGCAGGCGACCCTCTCCTTGATCCTCTCCCTGGTAGGGAGAGGAGTCCTTCGCTCAAA
>Ga0315291_10001448_pt1 | contig 31674 bp, 31 predicted proteins | sample YL17G12_20_MG_FD_203070 | JGI IMG/M metagenome (GOLD analysis project Ga0315291, IMG submission 203070) | Sediment microbial communities from Yellowstone Lake, YNP, Wyoming, USA - YL17G12_20 | ecosystem: Environmental > Aquatic > Freshwater > Lake > Sediment | place: USA: Wyoming | collected...
GACAAGGGAGTTTCAATAGGAAGAGACTCCATTGTTGGACCGAACGCTGTTTTGGGGCGAAACGTCGCAGTGGGCTGCAATGTCCGCATACGAGATTCGATAGTTCTTCCAGAGACAGTGATATCTGATTCGTCTTCGATAAACGGAGCCATAATTGGTGAAAACGTGACAATCGGAAAAGAAGCGAAAATAGGCAGAGGATGCATATTGGGGGATTGCGTAAGAATAAAAGACAATGTCACGCTTGCAGAAAGGATTATGGTCTGTCCCGCGAAGGAAATCTCCAGAAGCGTATTAACACAAACAGGCGAATGTCAATAGATGGAGCAAGCAGTATGTTAAGCGAAAAACACTTGTTTGGAACCAACGGAATTCGTGGAGTCGTCAATAGAGAATTAACCCCGGAAATAACCATCAAAATCGGAAGCGCTGCAGGAACTTTCTTCAAACAAGGAACTCTCATAGTGGGATATGACGCCAGAACCAGTGGGCCTATGCTGGCAAAAGCCGTGATTGCAGGGTTGACAGCAACTGGCTGCAACGTGCTCTTTGTAGGAATGGCACCTACCCCAGCACTACAATACGCCGTGAGAAGACACAAAGCGGCTGGCGCATTAATAATAACAGCGTCCCATAACCCACCCGAATACAACGGAATCAAAGTCATTTGGAAAGATGGAATAGAAATTTCTCACGAACAGGAAATAGAAATCGAGAAGATCTACTTCGAAGAAAAACTTCGATATGCACAATGGAACAACCTCGGAACCATCCAAGACCTACAAGGAACAATCAGCGAATACATAGAGGCAATAAAATCACATGTCAACATACCCAGGATAAAAAAGAGGACTTATCATGTCGTCGTAGACGCGGCAAACAGTGTTGGAGGTCTAGCAACTCCAATCCTCCTTAGAGAACTTGGTTGCAGAGTTACAACCATAAACGCGAACATTGACGGAACGTTCCCTGGCAGGTTACCCGAACCGCGTCCAGAAAATCTAGGTGACGTTGCTTCAACGGTTAAGATTATCGGGGCGGATTTGGGTGTGGCATTTGATGGAGATGCTGATCGCTCAGTCTTCATAGACGAAAAGGGAGAAATCCACTGGGGAGACAAGACCTTCGCATTAGTAGCGAAGCATTTTTTGAAGAAGAACAAGGGTGGCAAGATCGTCACGCCAGTAAGTTCATCAACTCTGGTTAAGGACGTAGCAGACGCGTATGGCGGTGAGATTGTGTGGACTAAGGTAGGAAGCGTTACGGTTTCTCAAACTATGAAAAAAGTGCATTCGAAACTTGGAGGTGAAGAGAACGGGGGAATTTTCTATGCTCCACACAACGCCGTCAGAGATGGAGCAATGGCAACAGCTATAGTCCTAGAAATAATGGCTGAGACAGAAGAAAAACTCTCAAAACTGCTTGCAGAATTGCCAAGATACTTCATAGAAAAGGACAAGGTAGAGTGTTCAGACTCGCTAAAAGAAAAAGTCTTGAGAAACCTGATTCAGCAAACCAAGAGCCAAAACGTGAGCACGATTGACGGTGTCAAAATATGGTTTGACGACAAGAGCTCCATACTGATAAGACCAAGTGGTACAGAACCGATTTACCGACTTTATTCAGAAGCCAAAACAAAAGGAAAAGCATCAAAACTGGTTAAAGAATACCATTCAAAACTTGAAAAGATAATTGGCGCATTAAAGAGTTGAAGAGAACCCAAAAACATCACCGGGATGCAGAAGTTCTATGTCATCGTCACCTATGTTTCACATAAAACCTGAGGAAATCGACAGTGGTGATAAACGGGAAAAATATACAGTCAGTGTAGTTGGATGCAAACCCATTGGCATCATACACGCCTGCCTATTCGCCATGGTCGGGTTCAAAGTAATATGCGTCGACCCCGACCAAAACATAGTGAATCTCTTACAGAAAGGAAAAGCTCCCAATTGCAGACATGAGATAGAAGCAAAACTGAAAGCCTATGTAAAAACACGATACCTAACCGTCACAAGCGACATCAAAACAGCAGTTTCCCAAAGCGACGTGATCGCTATAACGACCCCTGTGGAAATTGGGAAAAAGAAGAAGACTGACCTTTCAAATTTGGAGAAAGCCTGCAAATCAGTAGGCGCTCATCTTCGTCAAGGAACCTTGATCCTCATCGTGAGCACAGTAGGACTTGGTACGGTAGAAAATACACTTAAGGAAATTCTAGAAAACGCCTCTGGACTCAAAGCGGGAATTGATTTCGGCCTAGCCTACAGTCCTAGTCAAATCCTACAAGAACAAACGCTGGAAGCTTTGAAAGACAACGAAAGAATCGTCGCAGCGTTAGACCTTGGTAGTTTGAACTCCGCCTCCACTGTTTTGGAAATCATCTCAGAGAAAGGCTTGAAGAAAACAAACAACGTAAAGGCTGCCGAAGCAATGACCCTTTTCCAAGCGACTCAATATGATGTCAACACGGCACTTGCAAACGAGTTAGCCCATTTCTGTGAAAGAGCAGGCATAGACTACTTTGAAGTGCAGAAGCTGAACACAAACGCCTCCAGCAAGCTTTCGACGCCAACGTTGGCAGATGGAACTGCATATGGAGAACCGTATCTGTTATTGGAAGATGCTGAGAACTTGAATGTGAAGCTCTGGATAGTTCAGGCAGCTAAGGAAAATAGCAAGCTGATAGTCAAACAAGCAGTCAATCTAGTTGCGGACGCTTTAAAGAGCTGTGAAAAGACAATGAGACGCGCAAGAATATCCATACTGGGCATTTCACAGACTCAAAACGCAAGAAGCACTGAAAGAGAAACACTAGTGGATCTTGTTAACACGTTAGAAGGCAGAGGAGCCAAAACCAGCATCTATGACCCCTTTTTCACAGATGTCGAAACGACGGAAACACAAGTTCAATACAAAAAGAACCTGACTGAAGCCATAGAGGGCGCGGACTGCTTGTTGATTCTGACAGGACACGATCAATTCAAACGGTTGAACCTACAAAAGACTAAGGCAATGCTGAAAATGCCAGCCGCAATAGTTGATCTTGAAGGGGTCTTTGACTCGGGCAAAGTTGAAAAGGAAGGCTTCATATACCGTGGGCTGGGAAAAGGAGTCTGAACAAAATGAGAAAACTGGGCGTAGCAGTCATCGGAACCGGCTTCTGGGGAAGAAACCACGCCAGAGTTTTCAAGGAACTGGCAGAAACAGAGCTTCTGGCAATATGCGACATAGACGCAGAAAGAGCAAGAAGCGTGGCCAAGCAATTTGGCGTGACACCTTACACTAGTACTGGAAAAATGCTGAAGAACGAGAACATTGAAGCAGTAAGCATCTGCACTTGGTCAACGAGTCTCGCTAGAGAGGCATTGAAAGCATTGAAAGCTGGGAAAAATGTCTTAGTCGAAAAACCCATGGCTGAAAGTGTAAAGCAGGCAGAAAATCTGCTCAAGACTGCTGAAAAAGAGGGATTGCATCTCACAGTCGGTTTCCTTATGCGATTCATTCCAGGATTGCAGCACATCAGAAATGCTCTCGAAGACAAGACCCTCGGCGAACCAGTCTGCGCTAGTGCAAAACGGGTTGGACAATGGCCAGAAAGAATAGGTGATGTGGGAGTAGTCAAAGATACTGCGATACATGATTTGGATGTAATGAGGTACGTTTTTGATGAGGACCCAGTGGCGGTATATGCAAAAACTGGCAGCATAGCTCACAGAAAGTTTGAAGACTACGCTCAGATAATGCTTGCTTTCAAGGGTGGGAAGAGCGCGTTCATCGAGTCTAACTGGTTAACACCGTACAAGACACGAGTGTTCATGATCACTGGAAGCGAAGCCATAATGAAACTAGACTATATCACGCAAGAATTGACTATCGAGAACGCAAGAGAAACCGTTCAACCACGATACACTGTGCAGGAACCTCTCAAGCTGGAACTCCAGCATTTTGCAAAATGCATTACGGAAAAAGAGAAACCACTCGTCACTGGAGAAGACGGATTGGAAGCCCTCAAATTAGCTGAGGCAGCATTGAAATCTTCGGCCACGGGCAAAGTAAGGACATTAAGGAATTGATTCTACCGCTTCTTCTCCATTTTGTCTCCATCGGTTTTCAGCGCAAAAGGCTTGCCTTCTGTCAAAATCTCCTTTGGAATTCGTTTCTTCCATTTTTCTAAGAATGGCAAGTCTTCATTCTTCTTTCGCAGTTCGTCCGGCAGCATTTCAGGTATTTCGTCTCGAATTGGGTACCATCTGAGGCACTTCGAACACACAATCATACCTTCAACAATCTCCTCTTTCTCCTCAAAGATGTGCAAGTCAAGAGGGTGATGCTTATCGATCGGACAGGCCAATATGTCCATCAACTGTTTTTTCATTTCAACGTCTCCAAGATAGAAAGTACTCAAGAAGCATTTATTAAATTTGCCAAATTAATGTTTAATGGATATGTCTAGGACAACTTGATACCAGTTCGGTCCAGTTGGCCTAACGACGCGACCGAAAGAGAAGTCAAACGCTACGCCCAAGCTTTCAAGTCTTTTTGTCACTTTTGTCCTGACTTTTTCAACAGAATTTTCACCTTTCTTCGCATGCTCAAAATCATAATAGTGCACGAGTCCTCCTGTTTTCTTGATAGCCAGTAAAACATGTGGTAGATATTCAAAGGCTTTTTCAGGCAACGGCATAAGAACCATATCTGCGATGCCGTGCAGTCTTTCTTCAACAACCTTCTTGGCATCACCAAGCATAGGAACAACCACGCCATAAGCCTCGTTGATCCTAGTGTTTTCTCGCATAAAATGAACAGCTGCGGGATTGACGTCAATAGAATACACTCTCGAAGGGTTGGAGTGTTTGACCATGATCAAAGAGAAACAGCCCCCCGGCAAACATGTTCACCACAGTCTCCCCGCATGCAACTTGCTTTGCGACACGCATCCGCTCGTACGAGAGCCTCGGTGAAAAATAACACTTCTTAACATCAACAAAGAACCTATATCTGGACTCAACATGGATCGTGACAGATTGATCTTCCCCACCGATTCTCTCCAATTCGCAAGTTCTGAATTCACCATTGACAGACCCAACTTGAGCCAATACTGTTTTGATGTTTCTATGGATCCCCATTATAGTGTCCGCAATCTCTTTGCGATTCTTCTCACATCTTCCCACTAAACGCACGATCGTGATGTTGCCTATAATATCATGAGTTATGGGCATACGATGACTCTTCAGGTGACGGCATTTGTGAAAGGAACACTCTTAGGGGTTTCTTCAAGGATTATCATCTACAGACCACATGTGAGACCACTGGAAACGTTTAAAAGCAAAATACATTCCCTCTGTAAGAAGAGGAAACTGGATTGGAGAAATCATCTGCCGGTATCACTTATGAGTGTATAAGATGTGGGGCAAAAGTGCCCGTTGAGGAATTGGAAATGCGTGGCGGAGAGACAAAGTGCATAATCTGCGGCTACAGAATTTTGAAGAAGGTAAAACCTCCAGTAGTTAAACGCATTCCAGCCAAATAGATAAAGAAAGAAAAAGTGGACTCATTACATCGCTAGAGTCTTCTCTCTGAGCTTCTGCTGTCAGAAAATCTCTTTCTCCCCGACCTTGCGGAATGTTCTTCCACGAAGCTTCACTGTTGGACCCATGACTTCTTCAGGTTGTTTGTCGACGGTTTTTCTTTTTATGGTTTCTCCGCAGATGCCTTTGGGAAGGAGTCGGCGTTTTATGCAGATGGCATAGCTGCAGTCTGCAATGTCGCACACCTCTTCAGTCCAACTGCACCATACGTCGTCTCGGCGGGAGATGTTGGAGTTCTTTGCGCATTTGAAGGATTGACAGGTTGGAGAACACGATTTGACTTCATCCAATTTACGCACAACCTCTGAATGTTTCATGCGAACAAAACTTTACTGCCACATGCACTACGGAGATTATCTCTTCAAAACTTGATATAAACCTTTTTCCCTTAGACTCCTAATCGTAGCTCTAGACTTCATTCTCCTTGGGTCTGCGCCATCTTCTTCTGAAGACTTCCACGGAAAGGAACAAGACGGCGACGATTAAAACTATGACTACAGCAAGCAATTGACTCGCTTCAACCATCATGCCTGCTAACAAAACGTATCTATCAATCTTGATCTCGATTTGCGTTGAATTGTCGACTGAGACCGAGCTGACAACAGATGGTTCAGATTGACCTGCCAAACGAATGGTCACGTTCAAGTCTCCACCGAAAGTGTTGCCAAATGTGGCTAAACCGTCACCTCCAGCTAATCGGGAATCACGCCACTCAGACCGCTGCAACGTTACGTTTACGTTTGGTATCGGCTGACCAAAATAGTCCACAGCTCGTACTGAGACATCAAAGCCATAAAAACTGCAAACGATGGGCAGGTTGACGGATGTTTCATTCAGGCTCACAGTTGTCTCATTCACGGTTACTCCCTTTATGAGAACCATTACAGTGTATTTGCCGAAGGGGCAATTGAGAGAGGCTGCTCCATTAGCAGTTGTCCCTGAGTAGTAGCGGCCGCCTAGCAGTTCTTGAGCCTCTACGGCAGCATCATTGACTGGTCGTCCTCTTGCATCTGTCACGTTAATGTTCAGAGTCATTGTTGGGCAGATAATTGTCAGGTTGTACCAAGTCGTTGAGGGCAGTGCCTGTATTGTCAGGTTGGTTTTGAAGAGCATGTCATGCCGTGAGACGTTCAGGGTGTACGTAACGTTTAGTAACATTAAGTCCATCTTTGCTGTTCCATTGATGTCCGTTGTTAAGGTCTGGTTTCCAGGGACTAGATAGATCTTCACTTCCGGCAACTTGGTTGCGTATTCATCCATTACGATAACGTTGAGGCTTGTAAGGTTGAGGCCAAAATTGAGTGTTGATTCTCCTGTAATCGTCAACGCTTGTTGCCCTACCAGTGCGTCGTAGTACGTGGCGTTGCAGTCGTAGGTCCCATCTTCAAGCTTCAGGAACACTGTCCCATTTACATCGCTCATGTTTTCTGAGACTGACTCACCGTTTTCAGATACCTTAAAGATGATCGAGGGTACAGGTATTGCTACGAGGTTCAGCAGCGTAATGTTCACGCTGTAGCCTGGAACCGTGAAGATCTGAACGTCTTCTGCCGCCGTTTTCTTGTTTGGGGTCGATATTGAGATTACGGTAACTGTGTAGGTTCCTATTGATGCTTCTGAGAGGATGGTAGAGTTCACGTAGTGAACGAGGCCACTGCTGTCTGCTTGGGCGGTTGTGGATGTGTAGATGATGTTTCCCTGTATCTTGATTGTGACGTTTTCTCCTGAGGCGTACATGGCCTTGACATCAACCGTTTGGTGGCGGTGATACTGAGAGGAGTTCGTTAATCCTATGAAGAAGGCTTCGTTCGCAAGGGTACCGTTGAAGTAGACGCGGTATGTACCTGTGAAGATCGTGTTTGCGCCAGCTGAGAAATCTTTGGGATAGGTAAGCATGGTGTTACTACTGCCGACATTCGAAGACAGTATGGTTGTTACGTTCGTGTAGGAAACACCCGTTGGAGCCGTCACAGTAACGTTGACGGTGTAACTTGCGCTTGCAGTGCCGCCTGTCACGTTGGCATTGATCGAAACCGAGTCCCCTTCTTGAAGCTGTTTGGGCGCAACAGGCACCTCGGCTTTCAGAGAGTATGAAGTTGTAACCGTGAAGGTTGCAGTGGAGTTTTGCCCTGCACTTTGATCCAGTAGCATCACGGTGTAGTTACCCGCTGTTGCTTCGGGCACTGTGAAAGACACGTTAACATCATTTCCAGCCGCGCTCCCACTGGCCCGGATTGACTCGCCAAAATGCACTTCAAAAGGCCCATTCACGGTCGTAATGTTTGCCCGCAGATAAACAGTTGATCCAACGCCTCCCGAGACAGGAGTCATCGTTGTTATCTTAGTGGCGGCCCTCGCATAGGGCGAGAATGAAACAGCCATTAGGATCGACGTTAAGACGAGAAACAAGACCATCGTAGACTTGACAATTTTTAATGACACCATCAAACATTCTCCTTCATGGCCTATCATTGAAGATGTGAACAGTCTTATCACTGAGAGCATTTTAAACTTTACCTTTTATCCTAGAGCTTTATGTCTTATTTTCGTTTTCTGACAAATTTAACCAGATCCATGTCCGTGACGTATTCGAAGCCTACTTCCAGCAGTTTGCACGTGCTCGAACCTAATTCATAATGGCGCATCCAGACAAGGAGCCCTGTGGCCAATTTTTGAACTCTATTGTACGTAGTCACAATCGGCGTCTGATTCTTCCGTAGTGAACACAAATATATCACTTGCCATGTGAATATGAAAAGGAGAGAAGCATCAAAATGGAAACACTCGAACCTGCTGCAGAAGGAGCAGCCAAGAACAAGCCGATTTTTCGTGGAGAAGTCTTGAGCTGCACAGACAGCTCTGAAGAGGAATGCTTAAGGCGTCTGCTTTTCGCAACGAACAAAGTGCATGCACCGGGTTTCCTAAGGATCAAACAAGGCTTCTTCTTGTTCCTTTTCAACCTAAATTCACAGAAACTTTACGGGATTTTTAGAGCAACGTCAGACGCCAGTGTGAGTATCGAACCAGCAGCTTGGGGTGGCAAATACCCCTACCAGGTAAAGGTCGAACCTGTTCACGATATCAAGTGTCTCAAGGACGGTGGCAAACTCCTTAAGAAGCTAGGCATACAACGTGCGGCGCCTATAGGCAAGAAAGCAATGCTAAAACTCGTCGAACTGTGGCGGCCTGAGAATTTCTTGATGAATCCATGGATGGACTATCTGTCTAAGGCGGAATCCAGAGCCGAAGCTCTCATGATCCCAAAGGAATGCAAGAATTGGTCACTGTTGGGGGAAATCTCAAAAGTCGAAAATAACGTGGAAGAGATTCCCCAGTTGGAGGCTACGACCCTCTGGGACTTTCCCAGACAAAGTTACGGAAAGACGCCAAAAGGAGACAACAAGTATCCAGGCGTTACTCCTGCCTTGATCATCTGGAACCTTGTATGGAGATACACGGATCCAGGCGATCTTGTAGTGGACCCTATGTGTGGAAGTGGAACGACCATAGATGTGTGCAGGGAAGAAGGACGAAAAGCGATTGGATACGATATTAAGCCTACAAGACCAGACATAATTCAAAATGACGCTCGCAAGATTCCCCTGCCAGACGATCACGTTGACCTAGTTTTTATAGACTCGCCTTACGGAGATAATATCAGATATAATGATCACCCTGATTGCATAGGCAAAATTTCCAGCGAGAGTGAAGTCTTCTATGATGAACTTGAAAAAGTGATAGCAGAGAGCCACCGAATCCTGAAAAAGGGAAAGGTTCTTGGATGGCTCATCGGGGATCAATGGGTCAAGAACAAGTTTACACCTGTCGGATTCAGGCTGTATGAAAGATTGGACAAATATTTCGAGACTGTTGACATCATATGCATTACCCGACGAGGACAGTCATCGAACACCAGTCTGTGGTACAACCGTGCAAGGAGGCACAATTTCTATCTCCACGGTTTCAAATACCTTTTCCTAATGCGGAAGCCAAGAGACACCACAGCCAAGAAAGAAAACAGAAAGATCCAATGGAATTTCTATGAAAGGCGCAAGAATAATGAGGAAAAAACATGAGCGAACACAGAGAACTCGTAAACGACGTAATCCGCAAGATAAGCGCTGGCGAAATTGCCCCTGACAAGGCATGGAGCACTATCCGAAACCTGAAGGACAAGTACATTGAAACGTGCGAAAGACTGCGTCCGGAAAAGGACGCTGAGCAATCCTGGCATGAAACAAGAGAAAGAATGCAGTATCGAATGAAGAGGTGTTCATATGATCAATGACATCCTAGAGTTGGTTCAGAAACATGAAGATTGGCGTGGTCAAGAGTGTCTGAACCTTATTCCGTCTGAGAACGTTATGAGCCCAACTGCCCGAAAGCTCCTATCATCAGAGCTTGTTCACCGCTACACTGCCAGAGACAAGTTCTACATGGGAACCCGATTCACAGATGAAATCGAACAACAAGGCGAAAAAACCGCCAAACAAGTATTCAAAGCTGAAACCGCTGATCTGCGACCTCTGTCTGGGCACATCGCCGACTTGATCATACTCGCAAACTTCACCAAACCAGATGACACACTCATGTGCATTTCGCCGCAGAATGGCGGATACCCAGGCATGTGGCAAGAGGGTCTGGCCGGACTACTCAAACTCAAAACGAAACCCTTCCCATTTTCAAAACATGACTGGAACATAAGGATCGGGCAAGCAAAAGAAGTCATACTCAAGACTAAGCCGAAGGCAGTGATTTTCGGAGGAAGCCTCATCACGTTCCCACACCCAGTCAAAGAAATCGCGAAAATCGCCAAAGAAAACGGCGCCTTCGTAGGGTTCGACGGCTCACACGTCATGGGACTCATCGCAGGCCAACAGTTCCAAGATCCCCTAAGAGAAGGCGCATACGCCCTGTTTGGCTCCACCCACAAGTCCTTCTTCGGCCCACAAGGAGGAATCATCCTAGCCGACAAGGAACACGGCGAACTATTGAAAGAAAAGATCTATCCTGCCTTCGTCGACAACGCCCACTGGAACCGCATCGCAGCATTAGCTGTAGCACTGGAAGAAATGAAGGAGTTTGGGAAAGCCTACGCGAAACAAATCGTGCGAAACTCGCAAACCCTAGCTAAAACTCTGAACGACTATGGCTTCCCAGTAATCTGCAAGCACTTGGGGTTCACACGATCCCATCAGGTCATCTTGGACTACGGCGACAACGAGAAAGCCAGAACCATAGCGTTGAGGCTTCAGCGAGCAAACGTAATTGTCGACAGCGTGATAAGAATAGGCACATGTGAAGTCACAAGAAGAGGAATGAAAGAAAACGAAATGCTCAGAATAGCCGAATTGATCAAGAGAGCAACCAGTCATGAAGAACAAACAGATGACGTCAAAAAAGACGTTGCTAAGCTAAGCAGAGAATTCCAAGACATCGAGTACTGCTTCAAAAACTAACCTTCTCCACGCCCTTCATAACCTTCCTTTATGGACAAAACACGCAGACTGAGAGACTGGCAAATCTTGGAAACCGTGCCAACTTCTCTAATCCAAACATTGAAGAGACAAAAATACCACCTCGCCGGCAACCATTCAGCCGTCAAAAAATGTAGGTGGCTACACGAAACCCTAGTCCACGGCAGACCCTGTTACAAACAGAGATTCTACGGAACCAAAACACACCAATGCATACAAATGACACCCTAACCTTTTCAACACCACACAGCGCTGCCTTTTCTGCTGGAGAGCGCAAAGCGGCGACCTCGACCTGAAATGGGATGAGATGAAACTTCCAGAATGGGATTCACCAGAAGAAATCGTTAACAGCAGCATCAGAGCGCAACGCCAAATCCTAACAGGATACAAGGCCAATCCCAAAACAGACATGAGAAAACTCGAGGAAGCCATGACCCCTAGACAGGCAGCCATAAGCCTCACAGGCGAACCTACCCTCTACGAACACCGAGGAGAGTTAATCCGAACCTTCCACAAAAGGAATTTCACGACGTTCCTCGTGTCCAACGGGACCGTGCCCTCGACACTTGCGAAACTAAGCGAAGAACCCACACAGCTTTACATTTCGACGTGCGCACCCGACGAGAAAACGCTTAAACAAGTCTGCCGCCCACAGACAACAAAAGCGTGGGAAAAATTGAACGAGACCCTATCGCTTCTCCCAAGCTTCAGATGCCCAATAGTGATTCGAATAACGCTGACACGCGACCTAAATATGAAGAACATTGAAGGTTACGTCAAGCTTATCAAAAAGGCAGATCCCACATACATTGAACTGAAAGCGTACGTGCATGTTGGTTTTTCTAGGCTGCGCATAAGTTTTGAGAATATGCCAAGCCACCTTGAGATACGTCAGTTTGGATTGCAACTGGCGAGGGAAACTGACTATGATCTCATCGGTGAATCTGAGGAAAGTCGAGTTGTTCTTTTGAGCAAACTCAAGAAACCAATTTCATTTGAAAAAACATAAATTTCTTGCAAACGATTCACATCTCTTTCGGTATAACCCTAAACAATAGTTTATCAGTGAATTGAATGAGAGCAAGCGTTATATAGTTTCTCCGCCATTGTCCTTCTTCTTAAACCAAAAATTGCATTGAGGTGTAACGCATGGTTAGTGATGGAAGAGGACGACTGTTTAGAAGAAAAGATGGCAAATACTTAATCTACCTACCGAAGGACTTGGCTGAAGACAGTATGTTTCCATTCAAAGGCTCAGACTCGATATTTGTGAAAGTGACCTTCAAAATCGGAGAAACCAACAAACTTCTCATTGAGAAATGGAAAGAGCCAATACCAGAACCGACAGAATAACGCAGACAAAAAAAGAAGAAAAAACTCAACCCCCACCCTTTCATTTTTGCATTATAATAAATACCTAATCTTCGTTATAGTTGAAGTCGGTGTTCTCATGCCTTCATTGAAGAAAGCTCTAAGAGAAATAAAGAAAGAACTTACGGAAAAACAGAGCGTACGGGAAAACGCACAAAACGACATGCGCAAGGCGATAAGTCTTTCGAAACGCACCATACTGCTGATCCACCAAAAGAAAATGAAAGACGCAAAGAATCTCATAGAGAACGCAAAAGAGATCATCTCAAAACTTGACGAAACCTCCGAAATCCATCCTGAAATCGTCCACGGCGGATTATTCAACGCGGCGCTCCAAGAGTACTCTGAAGCAAACATATTCCTCAAACTTGTTGAAGAATCAGAATTCGTAACACCTAAAGAAATTGGAGTCCCCTCCGTGGACTACTTACTGGGGCTGGCGGATGTTATAGGGGAATACAGGCGGCTTGCACTGGATGCACTCCGCGAAGGCCACACAAGAGAGAGCGAACTATGCTTACAGACAATGGACGAAATCTACGTCGAACTAATGGCCATTGACGAGGCGCATATTGTTCCTGAACTCCGGAGGAAATGCGATGTTGCCAGAAGAATCATTGACATCACGCGTGGGGACATAACACAGGAAGTGCGGCGAAATTCATTAGAAAACCACCTTAAACTCTTTGAGAAGCTGGCAAAGAGAATGACTTCAAAACCCAAATAGAAGACACGCTGCGTAAACAGGTAAAGCTCTTGTTTTCAATTCGAAAAGCACACGAAACACAATTGCAGATGTCCAAACACATAATCTCTGAAGACACCTTGCCAACCAAAATCCATCTTGTGGCCGGCGTAGACGTCGCATACGTCAGGGACGTATCTGTTGGAGCTGTAGCTGTTTTGAAATACGAGACTCTTGATCTCTTAGAATCTAAAACAGCTCTCTGCAAAACACGAATTCCCTACATTCCAACATTGCTTTCATTCAGAGAGGTCTGGCCTATTACCTCAAGCATCAACAAACTGGAAAATCAGCCCGACGTTTTCCTTGTCGGCGGACAGGGATTTGCTCACCCTTACCATTGTGGACTCGCAAGCCACTTAGGTCTTGTTATGGGCAAACCAACTATTGGCGTTGCAAAGAAAAGACTCTTCGGCGAAGTTGAAAACGACAAGCTTGACAAGGGCGCTATATTCTTAAAGCACGATGGTGAAATCGTCGGTGCCGTTGTCAAAACTAGAACAGGAAGCAAACCCATCTATGTTAGTGTAGGGCACATGATTTCATTAAGAACAGCCATAAGAATAGTTAAGGAGTGTACGCGTCATCATCGCCTTCCAGAACCTCTCTTGAAAGCTCATGAGATTGCAACAGATGAGAAGCGAAAAATCCATATTGCGTCAGAGAATACAAGTAAAGAGTGATGCGTGAATTGCTCTGTCCTAAACTCAAAGCTTTAGCAGACCAAATTAGTGATACGCACCTCAGAAGAAAAGTAGCTGAACTGTTGAAAAACCCGACATTCAAGATCAATGGAAAAGAGCACTCTGGACTGCCTTTAGAAGCCTCACCAGCTGGTTTGTCACACCATCATAGTTATCCAGGCGGCTTCATTGAGCACGTCACATCAACCACGAACATCGCGTTGGCGTTATGTGACTCCATCGAGAAGGTTTACCGTGGAAGAGTAAACCGTGACCTGGTCATAGCAGGCGCCTTGCTACATGATATCTTAAAACCCGTCACGTATGCGGCGAACGAAAACGGAGGTTACGATTCAACATACCTAGCCGATTACTTGGATCACCTCTCACTAGTCACGTCAGAACTCGTCCGAAGAAACTTCCCATTAGAGTTGATTCACATCGTAACGGCTCATCATGGAAACTACAGCCCAATTAGGCCTCACACAATTGAAGCATTGATTTGCCACTTAGCGGATCAAGCGGACTCGCGATTAAACGGTGAAGTTTTGAGTGCAGCGTCATATCTTACGAGGAAAGCGGTCGGCCAAGAATTGCTTGTCTTAAATTCGAAGGAGGCTTTCGAAATAGTCAATTCAAAGGCCACCGGAGGCTGGAACGGCGTGGCAAGGACGTACAAGAAGATAATGCAGAGTAGAGAAGCAGGGAAAACTTAGTGATTCCGCATGAAAATGCAAAAAGGTGTGAAAAATGGAAATATCATTCGAAGACTTTCAAAAACTTGATCTAAGGGTTGGAAAAATCCTAGAGGCAAATCAGATTCCAGGTTCGCGAAACCTCATAAGAATGATCGTGGATTTTGGAAGTGAAAAGAGGCAAGCAGTTGCAGGACTATTACAGTATTATAAGCCTGAGACCCTTATCGGTAGAAAATGCGCGTTTATTTTGAACCTTCAAAGAAGGAAAATGATGGGTGTTGAATCTCAATGCATGATTTTAGCGGCTGAAGATGCTAAAGGCAGCGTAGTAGTGCTGCAGCCAGAGAGGGACATATTAGAAGGAAGCACAGTTCATTAAGCCAACAGTTTGGTGATGGCCTCGGATTTGCCTTCGCCGCCAGCCAAATAATCAATCATCTCAACATCCAGGTCAAGCCATCGCGCAAGTCCAGCGGCCATTTCTGGATTGTTCTTGAAAATGATTCGCATGTATGGAAGAAACTCTCTTGCGGCTCTTCGGGCTGAAATATGGCATTTGCGTTTGACCTTCTTTCCTATGCTTAACCGAGTGGCACGTTCAGCTCTGGACCTTGATAGCATTTGTATCCTCTCAGGAAAACTGAAAGGCACCCAGCCAGAAACCTTTGTGTTTTTCCTAGCCATCGCCACACCAGCCGTCATGTAATCTATAACGTACCGCATTAGCCCCCATTCTTGGGTTCTTCGAATTCTGCCACGGTAGACGTCTGCAATGGACAGCGCGTCCATTGCGTTAGCCAAGTCATGTGTATCAGTCAGGTGTTCTGGCACATTCTCGTAGATCCACTCAAACAGCATTTCAACATCAACGTCAGCCATGTCTACTGCCTGTTTCGCCCCGACACATGTTTTCCCGTAAAGTATCATTCGCAAAACGTTGAAAATGCTGTCCTTTCTGTCTCGGTAACCGAGCCAAGAAACATCTTCGTAAGCCAGCCTTTTCTTTCCTTGACTTAATGCTTGTAGATCATTCACGCCTGACCGCACGTCGCCTTCTGAGCGTTGAGCAATGAACTTCAAGGCATCCTCATCAGCTTGAATACCCTCGCTTTGGCAAATCTGTTTCAGAAGTCTAGCAACATCTGCGGTAGCGGGTTTCTTGAACTCTATAAGTAAACAATAGTTCCTTAGGTTTGTAAATCTCGGGTCATAAGCGTTGTTGGCAATCAAAACTATTGGACATCGTGCGGTTTTCACGATGTCTGTAATCGCCTTAACGCCTCCCCTGTCCGATGTGCCCGTTATTCCGTCGAGTTCATCGAGAAGAATGAGTCTCTTGCCGCCGAACAATGAACCATACTGCGAAGCCAGCCCTGCAAAACGGTTTATCGCTTCCTCTGTTCGGTAATCACTTGCATTTTTCTCGACGAGTTCAATCTTGTAATCATTAGCTAGAGCTTCGACAGTCACAGTTTTTCCTATTCCTGGCGGACCATAGAGAAAGGAAGACCTCTTCTTCGGTACCCCCTTTTCCCAAGAGTCTACCCATTCAACAAACTTCTGGATAGTTTCAGCATTTCCAATAATCTGTTTCAAGGACTTCGGCTTGTATGTGACTGGCCAAGCACTGCACAAGATTCTGCACCTATCTTGCTTTTCTGATCTCGTCCCCGGCTTCAACGAGTTTGGCTAACAGAGCACTCAATTGAATCTCTTCGTCAGCACCTTCAACGAGCCTATAATCTACTTCGCCTACTATGTCGGCCAACTGTATTTTCCAGGGTTCTGGAACTTCTCCTCTGAAGATTTCGGTGTGGATTTGCCGTATGACGTCACTTCCGGCAACACCATATTTCTGAATCATGTCTCGCAGCTGCTTACGAGCCTCCATAAAATTGCCGTCCATGGCTACCTTGATCATTTTTTGAACATCTAGAGGGCTGGCCTTTCCAGTTATTGAGTATATGACTTTCGCATCAACAGGTTTGCTTAATGAAGCAGCTGATTGTAGAGTGTTGATTGCTCTTCTCAGATCGCCACCGCAAATCTCAAAAATGGCGTCCAAGCCCTCGGTTGACAATTTCACTTTTTCATTTCCAGCAATTTCTTTCAAATAGCAATCATGCTCTTCTCGAGGCAGATGCGCAAAACGGAACGGAGCACATCTCGACTGTATTGGTTCAATTATTTTTCCGCTGTAGTTTGCACACATTATGAATCGGCAGGTTTCAGTGTAACGCTCCATCGTTCGCCTTAAGGCTTGCTGGGCATCTGAAGTCATGTTATCCGCTTCGTCCAGAATCATGATTTTGAAAGGAATATCGCCAATGGATTTCATTCTGGCGAATGTTTTCACGGTCTCCCGAACAACATCAATACCTCTCTCGTCACTGGCATTCAATTCCATAGTATGCTCTCGATACACATCGCCATAGAGATCTCTTAACAGACAAAGCGCAGCCGTAGTTTTGCCAGTTCCAGGTGGACCGGCAAAAATGCAGTGTGGAACATTCTTTGATCTAGCGAAACTCTTCAAACGTTCCACTATTTCTTTCTGGTTAACTATATCATCTAACTTTTTAGGTCGGTATTTTTCCGACCACATTTCAGTACTCATCGAGCTAAACCTCTCAAGAATTTAATGGTTGATTTGCTAATAAATGCTTACAACATAGAGCAATCGATTTCCTAAGGGAAGAATGCCACAAAAGACGGTGTTACCCAAATCGCAACAAGGATATAAAACATGGGGTTTAGATGCGGCCTAGAGCACGCATCGCATCAACAATCTTTCTCACTGCAGTGACATATGCAGCTGTTCGCATGTCAATTTTGTATTGCAGGTAGGTCTTGTAAACGTCTCGAAAAGCCTCGGTCATGACGCGCTTCAGTTTCTCATCGACTTCTTGATCACTCCAGTAGTAGCCCATTCGGTTTTGAACCCATTCAAAATAGCTCACAGTAACGCCTCCAGCATTAGCCAAAACGTCCGGGATCACGAAGACTTGCTTCTCATGCAGTATCTTGTCGGCTTCTGGGGTGGTTGGACCGTTTGCCTCTTCTACCACTAGTTTTGCTTTGACCTTGTCGGCATTCTTGTCAGTTATCTGAGTTTCGAGCGCTGCTGGAATGAGTATATCGCAGTCTAGAGTAATTGGATCAGTCGTTGTGATTGTCTTTGTTCCTGGGAACCCTTTCACGCTCTTCGTCTTGTTCTTGTACTCTATGAGAGCCGTTGGGTTCATACCATCAAGGTTATACACCCCAGCTGTAGAATCGCTTACTGCAATGATTCTACTGCCCAGTTCGTGAAGGTACTGAGCCATTGGTTGCGCAGCATTACCAAATCCTTGGATAGAAACACGGGCACCTTTTAGAGGCATATTCAAAACTTTGACGGCTTCAAGCGTCGTGAAGAAAGCCCCTCTGCCTGTCGCAGTGTCTCGCCCTCTTGAGCCGCCTACACTCAGAGACTTCGACGTGATGACACCCGGCAGGTATTCGCCCATGATCTTGTAGTATTCATCAGCGATCCAACCCATGATTTGGGCAGTAGTACCCACGTCTGGTGCTGGCACATCTTTGTCTACACCAATGAACCTAGCGATTTGCGCCGCATAGCCTCTGGTTAATCTTTCGAGTTCGCCTACTGACAGTTCTTTCGGGTTGCAGGTGATTCCCCCTTTGCCACCACCGTACGGAATGCCGACGACAGCGTTCTTGATACTCATCCAATATGATAATGACTTTACCTCGTCAAGAGAGACACCAGGGTGGTAGCGGATTCCGCCTTTTGCTGGTCCTCTTGCAGTATTGTGTTGCGCACGATATCCAGTGAAGACTTCTGTTTTCCCATTGTCCATTTTCACGGGGATTGAAACGATCAGGGCTCGTTCATGGCTGCTGAGAACTTCAACAACATCCGGTTCCAGTTTAAGTATCGCTGCTGCTTTCTTCAAAGGTTTCAACGACTCTTCAAACAAGCTGCTTTTCCTTTCAGACATTTTCTCCACCTTTACATTTGTAAACTCGAAATTTCTGGCTATTAAGCCTTACCTCACACTCTAACAGAATATTTCATGCAGCAACGCGCGCCCCAATCAAGATCATTATCAGACAATCCCTTTTGAAACTCGATTCAGTGCATATACGTTTTTCAACTACGGTTTTTATATTTCCTGTACACTAGCTTACAAGGCACAACGGGGAAAGGAAGAATGCAAACTAGGACGCAATCTGCAATCAGAAAATTAGATTTCCACTTTGAAAACTCGCCAAGGAGAATCGTCGCGAATAGGAACTGCCCAGAGATCAATCTCGTGGGATTGAGTATTGGTCCTCTTGAAGAGGGAAATGATTATGAAATTCATTATTGGGTAGCTGCGGAACTGGAGAAGTCAGGCATAGCCCACTTCCGCGAAGATGAGAAGCTGAGCATGAATAGGCTTAACAAGATCCAATGGACCGAAAGGGTCCAAACGGTTGGACAGATGTCCAAGCTTCCTGACGAGTTTTACCCTAAACTGCGAAGGCTCATCTCAGAACTAGAAAATGAGCCGAACAAAGGCTCAGAAAAGATTGTGGAACTGGAGAAGACCAGACACTTGGCCCGAGACATTGTCAATTCAAGGTTGAGAAAGATCATTTCAATTGCGTCAGCGCCTGCTCAAACAGAGCAAATACTTAAGAACCTCACGGGGGAAGAGCGATTTCTTTATGGACGACTTTACAGATTCATAAATGAGTGGCGAACGCAAATACTTGAAGAGAAAAGTGTTGAAGAATGACGGAAGAGCTGGAAGCTGTTGATCCCCAAGAACGATTTCAAAGCTTGCTAAAGACGGAGAAATACCGCCAGAGAATATCTCAAATGGCAGTAGCGGGCAGAACATCAATAACAGTGGATTTCGAAGACCTGTACGCCTTTGACCAGCGACTTGCTGAGGAACTCTTAGAAAAGCCAGACGAGTACTTGAGACATGCCAACAACGCTGCGTATGATCAACTTCGCATAGAAGACCCCGAATACGCGGAAAAACTCAAAGTAGAAGCAGCAACCATCAGAATCGCAAAGTTACTAGAAATAACACAATTGCGGAAACTCGGATCAGATCATATTGGAAAACTTGTCATGGTTGAAGGTATTGTCGTTCGCTCAACACCGGTCCGCCCAATGGTGATGCACGCCGCGTTCAAATGCAAGAGATGCGGCGAAATGGCGACCGTAAACCAAACTGGCCAATTCATGAAAGCTCCGTTCGCATGTGGCAATCCCTCCTGTGATGCAAAAGGACCATTCGATTTTGTTCAAGAAGAATCCACGTTCATAGACTCGCAAGACATCCGCATACAAGAGAGACCAGAAGATCTCCCTCCCGGGGCACTTCCTCGGACAGTCAACGCCAAGCTTGTAAGCAACGAGATAGTCGATGTTGCACGACCAGGAGACCACATCTCCATAGTTGGCGTGGTCCGCGCATTTGCGCTTGCCCGTCCCGGAGTTGGAAGACTTCGCACTTTCTCCTTGTACTTGGATGTCAACTCGATCGAGGTCTTGGGAAAAGAGCCAGAAGCATCGTTACCATCACCCGAAGAAGAAGAGAAAATTCTCGAACTTGCCAAAGATCCATGGATTCATAGAAAAATCATAAACTCGATTGCACCCTCGATCTATGGATATGAACACGTGAAAGAGGCAATAATGTATCTTCTCTTTGGCGGCGTGGGAAAGACCCTACCAGATATTACTATAAGAGGAGAAATAAACTCGCTGTTGGTAGGCGATCCTGGAACAGCAAAATCTCAGCTTCTCCAATATGTAGCCAGAATTGCGCCTCGTGGATTGTATACTTCTGGGCGAGGAACCACTGCGGCTGGTCTGACTGCTGCTGTAATAAGAGAAAAGGGCGGAGGAATGACTCTTGAAGCAGGCGCATTGGTGTTAGCAGACAAAGGAGTGGCTTGCATTGATGAAATGGACAAGATGCGTCCTGAAGACAGAGTTGCAATCCACGAAGCCATGGAGCAACACACAGTTTCAGTAGCGAAAGGAGGCATCGTTGCCACTCTCAACGCTAGAACAGCTATATTGGCAGCCTCAAACCCCTCTTTGGGAAGGTATGAGCCTCACCGCACCGTAGCTGAAAACATCTCCTTGCCGGTAACTATACTCTCAAGATTCGATTTGATCTTCGTATTGAGAGATGTACCCAACAAGGATTCAGACGGAAAAATGTCGGCACATATCCTAGAAATACACAGAAGGGGGTTGAGTCCTGTCGAATCGCCCATATCGATGGATCTCTTGCGGAAGTACATAACCTACGCCAAAAGCATCAAACCTATGCTAACCCAAAACGCAACACAACGCATAAATGACTTTTATCTGGCAATGCGTTCAGCCAGCGAATCTGAGGGCTCACCTGTGGCAATAACTGCACGTCAACTCGAATCCCTGGTGCGAATCACTGAAGCAAGAGCCCGCGCAGCCCTTCGAAAGGAAGTCACAGCGGAAGATGCAGAAGCAGCTATTGCCATAATGAAGAGGTCTCTTGAAGAAGTTGGAATAGATATGTCGTCATCCAAGTGGGACATAGACATCATAATGACGGGAAGACCAAAGAGCATGAGAGACAAGTTACAGGTAGTTCTTTCAGCACTGATAGAGCTGGAAAAGGAGACTGGGATGGTTGAGAGAACAACACTTCTGAACGAGCTGGAAGAAAAGCATAAGGTGCCGAGAAGCGAAGCAGAACACCTCATCGGGCAATTATTACGTGAAGGAACCATCTATGAACCTAGGGAAGGCTACTTGAAGAAAACATAGTGTGGAAATGAGCTTTACGAGATGTACGTGATCTTCTTATCCTCTTCTTTCCGTGTTTCTTCTGCCTGCAAAGCCCTTTTTTCCTCGATCTTCTGCAGGCGCGTCACCATTTTCTCAGCTTTGGCGATTTCTTCATCTAGTCCATTCAAGTCAATGCCGATCTTAAACATCCCACGTAGAACCTCCAAAACGCTCTTGGCAGAATTTGGGTCAGGTAAGTATCCACGTGTTTCACCAAGGAGACAAACGGCTTCTAACCCCTTGAAATGTGCCATGCCCAGAATCAGACCAGCGGTACCCACGATTGGGCTTCTTGTGGGGCTAATTATGGCTCCCATGTTCAGGGCCATGTTCAACAGTTCTTGATTGGTTGCAGCAGCAACAACTTTGGGCTTGTCTTTCGCCTCCATTCGGTAGCCACCAACTGTTGCAATGAACTTGACATTGTGTTGCTTCGCGAAATCCAGCAGTCGATCAGAGATCTCGTATTGTCCCTCTATTGTTTGTGCTTGGCTGTCACCTGTGAAAAGGATCAGATCATTCTTTCCTCCTTCATTTCTCCAGTAATAGAATGCTCCACTGACCAGCCTGACGCTTCCTTTTTTGCTGACAAGGACGAAGTACGGGAAATGCGGCGAATATAGGCTGGCAAATCTTTCAGCCTTCAATTGCCTGATGAGGTAGCGTATGGCGATTCTGCCTACGAGCCCTAGGCCTGGGAGACCCTCGATTAGTATCGGATTATCTAATTTGATCTTCGAAGCTTCTTTAATGAAGGTCTCTTTCACCCTGTTGACTCTCCAGTTTCAAAGCCATTCTGTATTTAAGGTACTTGTCGTCAGGCGAAAATTTTGGTGGATGAGGCAATCGAACTTGTCCGCCACAATGAGGGCACAGGTTCCTTTTCATTGTGTAGTTACCGCATTTTTCACATCTTCGCATAAGCCAAACCATTTACTTTTCCCTTCTGAAGACACCTTCTCCACCAGACTTCTCAACGTTCGAAACGACATCTTGAGCTACTTTTTGCAGAACGTCTTCCGCACGTTTGTAATTGTCTGCCAAGACTTCGATACAGTATTTGGGTGCAGCAATAACATAGAAACGGAGTTTTGCGTCACGGGACTTCTCAGATTTCTTCGCGTTTAGAAAAGCTTCTTGTATGATCTTGACGCCATTAGGTTTTGCACAACTGATTTCGACGGTGCCCTTTACCTTTACCATTGGGACATGTATTCGCTCTTGCGCCACCTCAACAAATACACTCGCAAGTTTCTCCGGTACACCAAGGCTTGTTAAGAACTCGGTGCCTTCTTTCACGGCTCTCTCAAACCCTTCATACAAACCGTGTTCTTTTTCAATGAGAGCACCCGCTTTTTCATAAACCTCTTCCGGCGCCATACCCGTCTTCTCGGCGACACTTCGAAGTAAGGCCTCAGCCTTCCTTTCCTTCTTCCATGATTCCATTTTTTCGATTTTTTCTCTTTTCGTAACTCTTCTCAAGGAAAGGTCTATGTGACGCTTTTCTGCGTCCACACGCAAGACTTTCAGAACGACTTTCTGGCCTTCGCGCACAAAATCGCGAACGTTTCGAATCCAAGCTGACGATATCTCTGAAACATGAAGTAATCCTTGTTTGTCGTATTCATCCAACTTTGCATAGGCACCGTAGTCAGTAACGTTTTGTATAGTGGCGATTACTAGATCCCCAGCTTCAGGCCACTCAGGTCGTTTAGAAGACATTGGAGGGCACATCCCTATTCAAAAACTGTCACTATTTCACCTTTGATCTTCGCTTTCCCACCAGATGGCTCTGCGAGTTCGATTCCACAAACATTACAGTTCACTTTGCACGAGCTATAGCCAAAAATGATCTGCTCGTTACCACATTTTGAACATTTCACGCGGACGAAGTTGCTTCTCGGTTTCGGAATAAGCTTTTCCCATTCAGTCATAACCTTAACCTCACATTACACGATGTTCAGCTTTCTAAGACGAATACCATCTTTGTGTCTCATGTAGCCACAAGTTTTACACTTCAGCTTTAGTGTTTGCTTCTTTGTCGTTTTTGCAAACTCTCTTTGAAGTGCGTATTTCTGCCCACCATAACCACGTTTTTCTCGTGCGTGGTGCCTTTCACCCTTAGCCAAGGCTCTCCGCTTTCCAGCTTTGTAAAGCGAAACCGAATGAGCCTGATGTTTCTTGCACTTTGGGCAATAGGTTGTGGCTTCTTTTGGCACATTCACTGCTGACACTACCGGCTTTGCATAAAGAAAACAAACATGTTCTTATACCTTTTTGCCCTTTCCTGCAGCATGCTGCTAATCGAGGAACTCGTCTGAATCATCGTTCAAAATCCAAGCAAAAAACAGTCACATGCAAACAATGTTTAATAACTGCACAATCCTAACGAAACTCATGGAACGATGAGAAAGTTGAAGTGGAATGTCACACCAATAAGGAAAAACGTTGGTTTGATCAAAAGACTATTACCATTTCTTGCGCTTATCGCACCCATTGTTTTGTTATACGCCCTGTATCCGAAATCCTTTGAGGGAGATCCAACATGGGAAGGCACATGGCAAGGCAGGTTCTTCTACATCTTCTTTCTATGGCTACTCCTCTTAGAAACAATATTGAGTTGGGATACACTTGAAAAGAACAAGATAACCAGAATCGGCTCAAAAAGAACAGTAGCGTTGATTATGGTTTCTGTACTTCCGATGATCTACGTAATTGCAGCCAACTTCTTGGGAGCCAATGCGATAATCGTGGATCTAGCCAAGCAACAGAGCATTCATTTTAGCAACCTAATACCACTAGTAGTTGAGTACTTCATTTTCGCTGTTCTTTTCAACCTGATTATTTTGCTGATGTATGGAAAACAGGGAATCAAGAATTTTTCGATTTCCGCTTTCTTTCTGATCATCATCGGGATGCTGTACACAATAGACGACGTGTACCCGTATGGAAGATTCACTCCCTTTCAGTTGATTGTTCCAACGACCGCATCCCTCGCAGCCAATGTTCTGAACCTAATGGGCTATCACACCCTTTGGTTAGGCAACCAAAATGGCATGCCAACGTACATAGCTTGGGATGCCCACGGCAATTACTCGCAGGCTTTCTCAATAGCATGGCCATGCGCTGGTGTGGAAAGCCTTTTGATCTACACTGTCACGATCCTCTTGTTTCTGAAGAGAAGCGCTATCCCTCGGTGGCACAAGGTGATCTATTTTGTGATTGGTGCTGTAGTAACCTATTTCATCAATGTCCTCAGAATAGTGTCCATCTATCTTACCTCCATAAATCACGGTGACTGGCTACGGTTTCATAACATCTTTGGGCCATTATATTCCATCAGCTGGATAATATCATACCCTCTGATAATAGTTGGAAGTCAACTTTTGTGGAGTAGAATTAAGACCCGAAGAGAAAGAACAAAAAATCGAGTAGAGCCGCTGTTATCACAGCGTAGTCTCGATTCTTTGGGCTAGGCCCTGCTTAATCAGTATTTTTGCGTTTTCAGAAGGCAATGACGCAACATCCTCAGGCACAAAGGGACCATAAAGCTTCATATCTGCGCCTACTATCGCAGGAATTTCATTTAGGAAACGTAACAGAGCAGTCTTACGATCTTGTCCAATGTTCATCTGAATCAAACGCCCTTGAAGCAGATTTCTCGCAAAGCTCTGAAACGCCTCAGCCAAGGGCAGAACCCCGGCCAAAAGCTGCTCTTCCTCGGAAGCTAAAATGCCACTTGAGAACTTCTCGCATTCGCTTGCCTTCTTGAGTATTTTCTTGTATCGTGCATACATCAGATCTCGTAGCATTCGTTTAACGTTTCGCAATTCATGTTTGAGGAGTCTAGCCTTAGCGGCTTTCTTGTCCAGCATCCGAGTTTCTTCTTTGAATTTCGCAATGAAATCGGCAACTTCTGAGTAGAAATTTGTTGGAAGTTCCTCTAGTTCGATGTTTTGAAGTTCACGTTTCCAAATCTCATACATTCTATCATACATCTTACTCTGCCACCTCTGCTCTTTTTTTGCAGATAAGCAAAAGGGCCGCTGCTGTGGGTAGCTCGATCCTTTGATTGCGATAAGGACCAAAGGTTTTGTCGCCTATCCTGAATTCGGGCGCATCGGACACCAAGATCGTTACAGCGCCATTCTTAAAAGCCACTGCGCTTTTGAGCGGGTCAAAATCTTCAAGGTGTGAAATCGGAAATTCAATCTTCTTAAGGCCTGTCTTGCTATGCAAGGTGCCTGGCAACCTGATGAGTCGATGAATATCGGTTGTGACAACTGTGTCAATTTTGGCGGACAAGGATTCGGTGCAATACGCGATTAGCTTTCTCCATGTTTCAAAACCGATTCTCTTGATGGTTGGATATGGTTCTATGCTTTCCCAGCTTTTTAGAATCGTATCTTTGTTTTGTATCAATACTTTGGCAGTGTTCTTGTTTAATCCTATATCTGTATAGCGATCCAGATTTGCTGCAGAGATAAGATCGTGAACGCCTTTGGCGATATGACTGGACCAACCTGAATCTGACCGCCTAAGATCCCGTCGAACGCGTGCTTTGCTTGATCGCTTATTGTCCAAGTCGAAAGAAGACATCCTTAAACCGAAACCGCTGACATAATCCACAATCTCTCTGCGGGCAATGGTGTCAAGCGTTTTGATGGATTCACTTTCAACGTGAACATGGTAACCTCTGTGGCCCGAGAAAAAAATCTGTATCTCCTTCTCAGAAAAACCAAAATCACCCTGCAACATATCTATAAGTTTGATGGATTCAGTTTTTGCAGAATCCAAACATTCCTCACAGAGCCAAGTTCTGGTATCAAACTTCTGTCCCCCACAAACAGGACACTCATCAGGCACAATTCCCTTGCCGACAAACCCACAACCGCCACAAACCCACTTGTCGTGAACCTTGCCGCACGTCGTAGGAATATGATCAGCATCAATATCGAAGATAAGATCAGCCCCAAGCCACCCTTTCCTATCCATGTCTTCGGCCGGAAAAGTATAGTAAGCGCATGAATAGTAAGCATCCGAAGGAATTACTTCTTTCAAAAAAACGCCTAGTCCCTTTTGATTATCAAAACATTTGTGTCTCAACATTACGTGCCCTGAGAACAAGGCAAAGGCAAATTCACGCTTTTCTACCGACCGAGGTGGAGGCAGGATATCTGCGTTTGCAGTGTAATACTGAGAAAACATGTCGTACACACATTTTGAACTGCTATCTACGTGGTTTCTGTCCATTCTCCACCCAAACCGTATTTTCATCTTGCTCTATGACAAAGAACTTTTAGTTAGTCAACAACTTATTAAAGAGTGCTCAGTTCAGGAAAAAGATTTAAGCTGACCTCGAGGACACATATAGAACCCAAGAGGACAAGATAGCCGTATGAAACCAGAGCAATTAGCCATAACTTGCCATACAGATGATAGAGGATTCCTCTATCAGATATATGGCGGCTGTGCAGGAAAATTTCCCGATGTTAAGAGGATTTACATTGTGGGAAATTTCTGCAAGGGAACGATCAGAGGTTTCCACAGACATGATGAGGAATGGAAAGGCTATTTTGTGCCAGTAGGTTCAGCCAAGTTTGTTATCGTAGGCGAAGATGAAAAAGTGTCAACCTACGTGTTAAGCTCAAGGAGCCCAACTGTTTTGATAGTTCCTCCGAAACACTTTCATGGTTGGATATCATTAGAAGAGAGAACCATTTTGGTGGGAGTCTCGAACAAGAGCCTTGAAGAATCTCTTAGGGATGACAGTAGAATTGATCCTTTTACTTATGGGAGAGAAGTGTGGAACGTGAAACCAAGATGAAAGCCCTGATTACCGGCGGAATGGGCTATCTAGGATCGGTCATAATCGAAAAGCTTTTGGAAAAAGGTATTAATGTAAAAATCTTGGACTCATTGATATATGGCAGTTTTGTTGACTCCAAGAGAGCAGGAATTGAATTGGTGAATGGGGACATAAGAGACCCCAAGTTATTACAAGAAACAATAAGGGATGTCGACGCAGTTATTCATCTGGCTGGCATAATAGGTGACGCCGCGGCAAATCTAGACAAGGAATCAACGATCAGAATCAATTATTTGGCAACAAGAAGATTAGCCGCATTGTGTAGTAGGAAAGGACTGAGGTTCATTTTTTCTTCAACATGCTCTGTTTATGGAGCGAGACCAAATGAGTTGATAAAAGAAGACTCACCGATTGCGCCATTGTCTCTCTACGCGATGTCAAAGCTGCTGGCAGAAGAGTCAATCGTGAAACGTTGTGACAACTATGCGATATTTAGGCTTGGAACTCTTTTTGGGTTCTCTTCCAGAATGAGGTTTGACTTGGTCATAAACAGATTCATAGCGCAAGCAATTCAAGATGGAGAAATAACAGTATATGGAGGCTTGCAGCGCAGACCCTTTGTGCATGTACAAGACGTGTCAGACATTTTTGTCAAAGCCTTAGGATGCAATGCGAAGGGCACATACATCCTAGGTGGAACCAACTACAAGATTCAAGAGGCTGCAGACGTCATAAAACAAGAGACTGGTTGCAAGGTCACGACATTCGAAGGTTTGAAAGATCCTAGAGACTACGCCGTGGATTCCAGCTGTGCTGAAAAAGTTTTCGGCTTCAAGAACGTGAAAAGAGTCGAATTTGCAGTAGATGAAATAAAGAAAGCCTATGCCAAAAGAATAATTAAGGACTACCATGAATCCATTTTCAACAATGAGGAATGGTTGAAACAACATGGAAGCAGAAGCGCTTATCACGGGCTCAACAGGGAAACTGGGCACTGCACTTGTGAGAGTCTTTCACAACAGACTTGCCCCCAATCATGAAGAGTTGGATTTAACAGACAATGAGGCAGTTTCCAGATACATAAAGACAAATAAACCAGAATTATTGCTTCATTGCGCCGCCTTAACAGGGATAAGGGAATGTGAGGAAAACAAAGAGAAAGCATGGCGCGTCAACGTGGAAGGAACGGAGAACCTTGTCAAGGCATGTGAAGATGCAGCCAAAGATTGCTACTTCATTTATGTCTCTACAGCGTGTGTTTTTTACGGCGATAAGGGCAATTATGTTGAAACTGACATTCCATACCCCAAGAACTTCTATTCGCTAACGAAGCTTCTTGGAGAATTCATCGTTAAACATTCAACCCTGAGAAAATGGCTAATTATAAGAACGAATTTTGTGGCAAGAGAAAAATGGCCTTATCCAAAAGCCTTTGCTGACAGATATGGAACGTACCTGTTTGCTGACGATTTGGCGAAGGCCATCAAAGGGGTAGCAGACAATAATACAACGGGAATATTGCACGTTTGTGGCGAAGAAAAAATCTCAATGTTCGAATTGGCGAAAATAACAACGCCAGAAGTCAAACCCATGACCATTTCTGAATATGTTGGGCCCCCACTGACCATCGACATGAGTCTGAACTCAAAAAGGATTGACTCCTTCAGGATGACCAAGGCATAAAGAGAAAACACAAGTGTTCTCTAATGTGTGAAAACACCAAGTATGGCGCGAACAGAGAGGTATTGCCAAGTGAACACCCAACGCTTTCAGTGATAGTCCCCGTTCACAATGAAGAAGGAATCTTGGAAAGCCAAACCTTAAAGCTTGTTGCATACGTGCAAGAACTAGCCAGCGATTTTGAAGTATTGTTGGTAGAAAACGGTAGCAGAGATGAAACTCCAAACATATTAAGAAAGCTCGAGAAACAATGCCGCTTCATCCGCGTTAGAAGAATTGAGAAAGCAGACTATTCTACTGCAGTCATTGAAGGCATCAAAGCGGCAAGAGGCAAATACAGCATTGTTACAGGGATTGACTATGTAGACCTCACGGCACTAAGTCACTGTCTGGATGCCTTGAAACACTCAGACATCGTCATATGTTCTAAGAATAAGGGAGTAGACGGAAGACCCCTTTCAAGTCGACTTGTAAACCAATGTTACAACAAGTTCATTAGACTTTTCTTTGGACTGAGATATTCGGACATCGAGGGGTATCATGGCTACCAAACCAAGAGGATCCAAGCTCTTGTTGCAGATGTCAAAACCAAAGAGCATCTATGCAATCTATGGATACTAGCAAAAGCAAGAAAAGCAGGATTGAGAGTCGACGAGGTCCCACTAATCGTTTTTGAGCGTAGGAAGTCAAAATTCATGAGAATGACGCGTGTGCCGTATCTTGCTATCGTTAGCTTTATGGAATTCATAAGACTCAAGAGCAAGGGATACTAGCAACGAAGATGCGCTCCTTTTCTCTACAAGTCATACTGATGATGCCGACTAGATGGATCAACCATAACTATATTCCAGATCTGCTATGGAAAAACATGTAGTTGAGTCACATTGATCCAGTCCAGATACAAGTCTGTATTAGGCGACACGCATGTCACACCGATCGCCACAGAAATTGGGATTTCTGGCGAAAAAACAAGATTGAATTCCTTGTACACTTCAGACTCTGAAAAATCCCCTTCGAACAGCTCTCTCGACTCATAGGCGACCGTGTGGTTCGAATACTTCATCGAAAAATAGTATTTTCGGCCAGTGGTTTCATTACCAGTTGTCGTGACTTCAAGCCAGGTTGGAAGCGTTTGAACGCTGATGTTGGCGATTCTAGAAGAAGAAACATTTGCAATTTTTAGCCTGAATGTCACAGCGTATTCGCCTGGCTCCAACTGTAGTAGTGGCCCTTGGCAAAGATCAGTCGCGGATCCTGCGTGGACTCGATGTAGCAAGATTTTCTGGTTGCTGGACTCTACATCCGTCACAATCTCGCCGCTATTACGTGATAGGTCTTCCCAGTTCATCATACGCGTATATGGCATAAATGAAATAGGATCGTCAGAATACGAGCGCTTCAGCAAGATGACCCCGTCACCTGATGCGTACACTCCGAAATCCTCGATGATTCCCCAGTCTTTCGCGTACGCGTAGATAAGATATGTTTCAAAAAAACTTGTCTTCATGTCTAATAAGACAAAGTCTGATCCGTTTAGCCACTGCTTTAGGGTATCGTTGAAGGATGTGCCTAGAGGATAGAAAGAACCAAGAGGTATCACGAAAGATTTTATTCTGCTGGAGACCAATGGAAATATGTTCTGCTGTGTGATAATCGAAGCGTTCTGAGGTATCAATGATGCGAATTGAGAGACGATTTGCTCATGTTCTGTGATCGGTGGTATTCCATAAGTCAAGTCTGGCCATGTAGCGAGATGCAAGCCGTACAAGGGGCTTGAAATCATAGAGAAGGTCAACGACGACACGAGCAAGAAGAGAGCTAGAACCTTCGGACTCTTAGACCATGTGCGTCTTCGGGAAGAAGAATCTAGAAGCTTCCTCGTCCCTATCACAGCACCAATCATCACTGGAGGCAACAAGAACGCAGGATACTGGTTTCCTATGTAATAAAATGGTGAATAGTTGCTGAGCAAAGCAACACAAAGCCACGGCAAAGTTAGGGCGATGGATCTGATATTGGAGAAAGACAAGAACGCTGTGGAGCCGAAGAGTATCAGCAGATACACAACCTTCAAAGGCCAATCATAAACCAGGGCTGTGATGGCTCTGCCCGGAGCACTTACAGCGCGCATTGGTATGTCCAGTATTCCATTCGCACCGAGAACGCTCCATTGGGGGGCTCCACCTTGCACAATTGGATTCGGGCTGAAGGAAGAGATCACCCGCATGGCCACAAAAAACCAAGCGACCGCTAGAACTATTGATAACATCAGATACTTTAGAGAAACATCGATGTTTCGAAGTTCTAGACGCCTTATTGCTCGCAATGAGTTTTTCGCTTCATCTTTGTTAACCGACAGAAGGTAAAGCGAATTCACTATGACGAGTATAGCTGAGTATTCGGTCGTTGTCAAAGTGAGAAAAATGAAAAGCGAGTATTTTAGCCAGTCTTTCTTGATACCATAATAGAGCGAAAAGAGGCAGAATGTTGGAAAAAAGGCTTCAGGATGAAAATCAAACCAGTTTATTCCCTGGAGCATGGGGTTTAGCAAATATGCGGCCGAAAAAAGTAATCCCCAAAGATTCGTCTTTAGGCAATGTTTTGCCAGTCGATATAGAGGGTATGCCCCGAGTGCCAGAATGAACGTCTTGATCACAAGTAAAGTGGGAGGGGCAGAATATAGCGCGTATACTGGAAGTATAATCAACAATATAGGGCTGAAGTGAACTCCCATCATACTACCGTTTGTCACGGGAAGATCGGCTGTATAGTA
>Ga0315291_10001449_pt1 | contig 31672 bp, 24 predicted proteins | sample YL17G12_20_MG_FD_203070 | JGI IMG/M metagenome (GOLD analysis project Ga0315291, IMG submission 203070) | Sediment microbial communities from Yellowstone Lake, YNP, Wyoming, USA - YL17G12_20 | ecosystem: Environmental > Aquatic > Freshwater > Lake > Sediment | place: USA: Wyoming | collected...
TACCCGGCCCATCCACGGCCCATGCGTGATTTGCCCGATGAGGTTGGTGCCGATTACCGCTGTTTTGGTTTTGCGGGCTGCTTTTCTGACTACCTTATGGAGTTCTTTGCCGTGCCCGGGCCAGTCGTTTTCGGGCGCTGCATATCCGTACGGAACAAGCAGCAAATCAGGTTTCAGGGCCGCCATTCGCCCTATTATCTCGTCTTTGTGTGTGTCGGCGCAGATAAGGACGCCGATTTTGCCGAAGCGAGTCTGCACCGCGCCGACCTCATGCCCAACGGCGTAGGGCGGGTCCATCAGTTCGGGCATTACCTCTATCTTGCGGTGCTTGAGGAGGAGCCGTCCTCTGTCGTCCGTCAATATCGCCGAGTCATATAATTTATCGCCGTCTTTTTCCTCCAGCCCGGCACAAAGATAGACTTTGTATTTCTTTGCCAGTTTGCAGAGCCGGTCCGAGTCCTCGCCCGGTATCGGATACGCCCTTTTATGTGCATCCGGATTTACCCAGCCCAATATCGCTGTTTCAGGCAGACCCACAATTTTCGCCCCGGCATGTTTTGCCTCGCAAACAGCGTTTTCAATCCGGACGAAATTTCCTGAGCGGTCACCATCAAGAATGAATATCTGGCACATTGCGACTTTAATTCTGCTCATTTATGCTGAATACGCTCTCTACGCGAAAGTAAAGGTAGTAAGTAGAGATTGGGACCGTCGGCGAAAAGTTCTGGTTTTTCGGTCTAATATTGACACCGAAACGCTGATGAAACTATAATCTGCCTGAAACTCAAGGTCAAGTGGATTGCTTTTTCGGAAGTTTGTAATGGATTTTGTTCCCAGCAGGAAAGTCCGTCTTGAATCTGCCGTAAGTGTCTTTTTATTGGCAGTACTTCTTCTTATTGCCCTTGCGGTATCCATAAAGCAATATGATTTTGACATGGGCCGTTTCGGGATGGATGCCGCTGCCTCCGGTCCACTCCCGCAGATACTGAAGACCGGTGCAGTCCAGAAACCGCCTTTCGATTTCCCGCTTCCCGCCGGGTTCAAAAAGCTCTCTGAAATAGAGACATACACGGCGGAAAACCTCTTCGAAAAAATTGACGGCAAAGCTTCTCTTTACATCGAGTCAGGGTTTGTGAAGTTATTTACCCAGCGGTTCGTAAGCGAAACCGAGGATGCGATGTGGTTTGAGCTTTTCCTCTTTGATATGGCCCACATCAAAAATGCGTTCTCGGTCTATAGCGTGCAAAAAAGGCCCGATACCGAACCTTTTTCTGCTATGGAGTTTGCATACACAGCAGGCAACGCCCTCTATTTTGTCCATGGCAGATATTACATCGAATTGGTTGGCTCTTTAGAGTCCGCCGGTTTATACGGCGCAATGGCCGAACTTGCGGGGAAACTGGCTGCCCGGGTGAACGTCGGCGAAGTCGAAAAGATACCTGAGCTTGCCTTGTTTCCCCAGGAAGATTTGGTTGCCGGCAGCGCAAGATTGTATCTTTCAAACGCCCTCGGATTTGACAAACTAAGCGACACCTTCCTCTGCCGGTATGAGCTGGGCGGGGAAACCGTGAGTGCATTTTTGAGCAGACGCCAAAGTCCGAAAGATGCCCGGACTACTGCCGAAAACTATTACAATTTTCTGATTGAAAATGGCGCGGTAGTCAAGCCGACATCTGATGCAACTCTCAAGACCGTCAATGCTAATGTACTTGATTTCTACGGTACTACCGAAATTGTCTTCGCCGCAGGCCCGTTTATTGCCGGCATTCACGAAGCCAAAAACCAGCAGTTGGCGGAAAAACTCGCTGCCCGACTTATCGATAGACTCAGTGAAGCTGCCCGAATGGAAAAGTAATGACAGACCAGCACAATGAAAAAATCGAGCGCAGGCAATTCTTGAGCCGCTCTGTCAAGGCGGGAATTTCAATCGCCGCCGCGGGTGTAATTTCCGCCGCCCTTTATGATAAGCAGGGGCCGAAAGCCGCCGTTGTTACCGAGTCGCTCGTAACTTTGCCGGATTTCTCGGTCCCCCGTCAAGAGGGCCAAACAATATCCATTGTCAAAGGCCCAAACAGAAAAGCGACTGTCGCCAGGGCGATAGAGCTGCTTGGCGGCATCGAAAGATTTGTTGCAAAAGGCGACAGCGTTGCTATCAAGCCGAACGTGGCGTTTGCATCATCGCCTCTGCTCGGGGCCACGACCAATCCTGAGCTTGTAGCCGAGGTTGTTCGACTGTGCTATAAGGCCGGTGCAAAGAAGGTCATCGTTACCGACAATCCAATCAATGACCCCGCGAGCTGCTTTACGTTAAGCGGCATCGGCAAAGCGGCCGGCGGCGCCGGCGCAGTGGTTGTGCTTCCCAAACCCGACCACTTCAGATACACCACGCTGGCGGGCGGAAAGCTCATTGTGAATTGGCCTGTTTTTTTTGAGCCGCTTGGAAAGGCGGACAAGTTAATCGGTATTGCCCCTCTGAAGCACCATCACAGAAGCGGCGCCTCAATGACAATGAAAAACTGGTATGGGCTTTTGGGCGGCCGCCGGAACGTCTTTCACCAGGACATCAACACCATTATCGCCGAACTGGCTGTGCTGGTGAAGCCGACGCTGGTGATTTTGGATGGCACCGAGGTCATGGTAACAAACGGCCCGACAGGCGGCTCCGTCTCTGACCTCAAACGTGCAGACACCCTAATCGCAAGCTCTGATATGGTTGCCGCCGATTCTTATGGGTGCACACTTCTCGGCCTGACGGCCTCGCAGTTACCCTACCTTGCAAAGGCCCAAATAGCCGGAGCCGGAACTACGAACTATGAATCGCTCAAACCGATACTTGCAGATGTGAGATGAAAGTGCGATTATGAAAATCGTTCACACCAGACGAATAAGTCAAATCTTCTTCTTCTCGATGTTTGTCTGGTTCTGCATCGTCAGCACCGTTGGCGACAAAATCTGGCAGTTGCGCGGCTGGCCGGTGAACCTGTTTCTCTGGCTTGACCCTCTGGCGGCAGTCGGCGCCGCGCTTGCCACGCATACCCTTTACCGGCCTTTTTTGTGGGCCCTTGTTACAATTATATTGACAATCATATTTGGGCGTTTTTTCTGCGGCTGGGTTTGTCCGTTTGGCGCCCTGCATCACTTTGTGGGGTTCTTGAGCAATCGGAAGAAATCGTCCTCTCAGAAAATCCGGCTGAATCAATATCGAAAGGCGCAGTGCATAAAATACTTTGTCCTTGTCGTGTTTCTTTCTTTGGCCGCCTTCCCATCTATTGCCTCCACTTTACAGACCGGCTTACTCGACCCTATTCCTCTGGTAACCCGTTCCTTTAATTTGTTGTTACTTCCTCTTGCCGATAGGTCGGCTGGCATTGTTTCGGCAACAGCACGTTTCTATGAAGGCGCCTGGTTAGTCTTTGTAATATTCCTGGCGGCGGTCCTGCTTAACGTGCTCATCCCGAGATTTTACTGCCGATTCATCTGTCCGCTCGGTGCGTTGTTTGGCATTATCGATAGATTCGCTATCTGGCGAATCGGCAAAAAACAAAGCGAGTGCATAAACTGCAAATTGTGCGAGAGTCACTGCGAAGGCGGCTGCGAGCCGGCCGGCAGCATAAGAATAAGCGAATGCGTGCTCTGTTTTAACTGCCTCGATGGTTGTAAACAGCATCTCATTGCCTACCAGACAAGGCCGTCACTGGCGGGCGAGGAAACCAACCCCGATATTTCCCGCCGCGGTTTTGTTATTTCGCTGGCCGGCGGCATCATTGCAGGACCTGCCTTGCGCATAGGCAACAAGTTAGGCGGCAATTGGGAGCACACGATTATTCGCCCGCCTGGTGCGCTGCCGGAAGCGGAATTTCTGAAAAGATGTATCAAGTGCGGCCAGTGTATGCGGGTCTGCCCCACAAATGTTATCCAGCCCGGCGGCGTTGTTGGAGGATTGGAAAATCTCTGGACACCGGTTTTGAATAACCGCATCGGTTCAAGCGGCTGCCAGTTGAATTGTGTCGCCTGCGGCCAGGTCTGTCCGACTGCCGCTATCAGGCCGATCACGCTTGCAGAAAAGCTCGGGACCGGCGATTTCGCACAACTCGGCCCAATCAGAATCGGAACTGCGTTTTTCGACCGCGACAGGTGCCTGCCGTGGTCGATGGACAAGCCCTGCATTGTGTGCGAAGAAAACTGCCCCGTCAGCCCCAAGGCGATTTACACGCAGGAGTGTTTCAATACAATAAGAGACGGCGTTTTGACGGTAAAAAAAGTTACGGGGAATTTGATAGAGACCGTTGAAGAAACGCTTATTGCTGGTAAATTCGCCACCGGCGATTATTATTGTGCTTTTGAAGAAGACCCCCGCAGCTTCTTGCGAAGCAAGAGCGGGTGCTATAAAATTGTTGCGAATACCGAAAATTCGATAGAAGTTTCGCCCGATGGGCAGCCTGATAAAATCCCTGCTGCGGGCGGTAAAATCGAGATTCAGGTGCGTCTGCAGAGGCCTTATGTTGACATAGAAAAATGTATTGGCTGCGGAGTCTGCGAACACGAGTGCCCCGTGAGCGGTAAAAAGGCTGTAAGGGTCTCTGCCGTGGGTGAAACCAGAAGCGCCGACCGCAGGTTGTTGCTTAAACGCTAAAATCTTTGAGGTCGGGGCTTCAGAATGACACCTCTCGGTTTGTGTGTGATGGAATAGTTAGTATAAATGGTTTTGATTGGCCTTAATAAATTTTCGGAGACAAATTCTATGAAAGAAAACCAAAACGAAATCAATCGAAGGGACTTTTTGAAGACAATCGGAGCCGCAGGGCTTTTGGCGCCCCTGGCAACAGCTTTTGCAGCGGACCAGGAGAAAGCCGCTTCTGCTGACCCGAACGCTGCGGCAAAGCCGGATGAGCTTAAATTCCCCCAGGTGCCCAAACGAAAGTTAGGTAAAACGGGCCTGAAGGTGCCGGTTATGTCACTGGGGACAATGTACAACCTTATTGATAATCAAATTATTTTGAGAAGCACTCTTAAATGGGGCGTCAACTCCTGGGACACCGCGCACAATTATGGAGGCGGAAACAGCGAGCTCGGGGTCGGCAAATTCCTGAAGGACAACCCGGAGGTCCGAAAGAATTTGTTTCTCGCCACCAAGGCATCAGGAGCAAACACCATAGATGAGATTGAGCAGCGTCTTCAGACATCTCTAAAGAGGATGAATACCGATTACATTGATTTGTATTATGCTCCTCACGCCGCTTCTGGTCCTGACAAGCTAACCGACGAGCTGAAAAATTGGGCTGAAAGCGCCAAGAAGCGCAAGCTCATACGCTTCTTCGGTTTCACCGTCCACAAGAATATGGCTGACTGCCTTGCCGCCGCCGCCAAGCTCGGCTGGATTGATGTGATAATGACCAGCTACAACTTCCGCTTTATGCAGGATGACAAAATGCAGGCGGCTGTTGACGCCTGCTATAAGGCCAACATCGGTCTTATAGCAATGAAGACCACCGGCAAGACCACCATCCAGTGGGCCAAGCAGGCGGTCGAGACCGAGGCGGACAAAAAACTGATAGAGCACCTTCTGCAGAAGGGCTTCACACAGGAGCAGGCGACCATAAAACTTGCTCTTGAAGATGAGAGGATAAGCTGTGCCTGCGTCGGTATGGAAAACGTCGCCGTCCTGACCGCCAACGTGGCGGCTGTGCTGGATAAAACCAAACTTGCCCAGGCCGACTTTGACGCCTTCAAAGAATATGCCGGCGCGACCTGCAGCGGCTATTGCGCGGGCTGCGCAGACATCTGCGATTCGGCCTTGCCGGATGCGCCATACACCAGTGACATTATGCGGTATCTGATGTATTACAATAGCTATGGCAAAAAGGATTGGGCGAAGGAGCTTTTCGCCGGGATTCCCGCCGGCGTTCGGAGCAGACTGCTCAGTATCGATTACAGCGCTGCAGAGGCCCGCTGCCCGCAGCATTTACCGATTGCAAAACTGGTTGCCGAGGCGGTTGGTAAATTGGCCTGATTCGTAGTGCCAGCGGATATTTTGGGCCGGCTTTTTGGCGCAGGGTCTCAACTTTAATGGCCTCGTAATGCTGCGTTGCCAATCTTGCTTTCGGGTCTATGAAACAAGCTGTAAAGGGGGCAAAAATTTGCCCCCTTTTTGCAACCTAAATTCTTTACCGACAGGCAGTTACGTTCAGCAAAGACGATTTTACTTGATTCTAATGCCCATCTCGGTTATCATAATAGCAAATAGATACAGGTGATTGGGTTTCGAGGTGGGCAATGACGAAATTCTATTACGAAATCTGGCTTCCGTTTATAATCACCAAAAGGCGAATTTTGGTGTTGGCGATAGCAAGCTACATCGCTTTGTGCTGAGAGTTGCTGAGTTCTGATGCTCTTTTGCGGCCGCTCTGTTTCTGGGCGGTTTTTTTATGCGCACGCCCGCCTTAACATTTGACACCTCCAGCCCTGCCGAGTAACCTCATAAAAACAATTTAGCCCAGCAGGAGTGTTGCAAAATGATAATAGTTACCGGCGGGGCCGGCTTCATCGGCTCAGCGTTAGTTGCGGCATTAAACAAGAGACAAATCAGCGACATACTTGTCGTTGACCACTTAGGCGAAAGCCCGAAGTGGAAGAACCTGCGAAATCTTTCCTTTGCCGATTATGTGGAGAAGGACGATTTTCTGGAAATGGTCATCGAGAATAAGCTGCCCGCCCGCATTGAGGCGGTCTTTCATTTGGGCGCCTGCTCATCCACCACCGAGACCAATGCCTCATATCTTATAAAAAATAATTACGAATACAGCAAACTCCTGGCCCGGTGGACAGCCGCAGCCGGAATCCATTTTATCTATGCCTCCAGTGCTGCTACTTACGGCGACGGCGAAGCCGGCTTTGGTGATGATGAAGAAAAAATCGAGAGCTTAAGACCATTGAATATGTATGGCTATTCCAAACAGCTTTTTGACCTCTGGGCCCGCCGAACCGGCCTATTAAAAAAAATCGTCGGGCTAAAATACTTCAACGTCTTTGGCCCAAATGAATATCACAAGGCCGATATGCGAAGTTTTGTCCTGAAGGCCTTTGAGCAGATAAATGCGGCTGGCAGGGTTTGCCTCTTCAAATCCTACAAGAGTGAATACGCCAATGGCGAACAGGTCCGCGATTTTCTTTACATCAAAGATGCGGTCGATATGACCCTTTTCTTTCTCGACAATCCAAAGCTCACCGGCCTTTATAATATCGGCGCAGGCAGAGCACGCTCCTGGAACGATTTGGTAAAGGCGGTTTTTGCAGCGATGGGAAAGAAACCGGACATCGAATATATTGAAATGCCCGAATCCATCCGCAATCAGTATCAATACTTCACACAGGCCGACATAACCAAATTCCGCAAAGCCGGCTACAAAAAACAAATTACCCCTCTCGAAGATGCGATTAAGGATTATGTCCAGAACTACTTGCAACAGGGCGGATACTTAAGGGGGGATTAGCGGACGTTATGTTTTAAGAGAAGCTTTCGAGTGCCTTTTACGCCGTATCATTTTGGGCCTTGTGGTTTCATCGGGCTGGTATTTAGAAAATGGCTCGACATACCTGTATTTGTCCTTGCCAATGTGGTTGTCGATATTGAGGTCTTGATTATAACCATATTCGGCCTTGGGTATCCACGCCATCGGTATTGCCATACGTTTCTCGTTGGGGCAGTATTGGGGCTTCTGTGGGGCGCTGCGGCGTATCCGCTGCGGGGCATTTTCAAACGCCTGATGCAGGCCTTTCGGATACCCTATCAGCCAAGCTTCTGGAAAATGCTTCTCTCGGGCGTCCTCGGCGTCTGGCTTCACGTCCTGATTGACGGCATTTATCACTGGGACATTCGCCCGTTTTGGCCCAGTCGCGCGAGGTTTCTGTATCACCTGTTGACTCGCCGGCAGATTGAGACGGTGTGCCTCGCCTGTTTGGCCTCAGCTTTTGTAGTGTATATGATTTCGCTGGGGCTTTCTTACAGAAGCAGGGCACAGCAGCCCGGCGAAAAAGACGAGCTTAAATTATAGGATTTTCGCCGGCAGCAGTGGAATCCCGCCTCCGCTTCTGGTATTATAGCCGCCAAAGGTCCTGTTGTAACAGCAGAGTAACCGGAATGGTATTACAATTTTCTATACGTAATCTATCCACAATGTTGCTTGTGCACCTTGTCCTTGCAGCGAGTTGTTTCGCTGATGCGCCTACCGCACAGAGCAGCTTTTCCGTGACCCTGCCTCCGCACCACTTTGCCGACAGCTTGCTGCCCGACTCCGCCTTTGGGATAAACACGGCGTTTCAGCCCGATACGCCCGGCCTTGAAGCGATTCTGCAGAAAATGCAGGAGGCCGGCATAAAATGGGGCAGGCAGGACTTCACCTGGCGTCGCATCGAAAAAACCAAAGGCGAGTACCAGTGGCAGGATTACGACCGCCTCGTTGAGCTGTGCCGCAAGTTCGGTATCCTTCTTTTCGGCAACCTCGCTTATGCCCCCTCTTTCCACGACCCGCGAACGCCCGAAGGCGTCCAGGCCTATTGCAATTTTGTCAGGGAAGCGGTCAAACATTTTGCCGGCAGGGTCAGCTTCTGGCAGATTTGGAATGAACCGAACGGCGGCTTCTGGAAAGGCACGCCCGAACAGTATGCCCGCCTGCTCGCAGCCGCAGGCAAGGCAATTCACGAGGCAAATCCCGATGCGAAAGTGCTCGGCCTGAATATGGCCTTTTGCGATGTCCTCTGGGCGCAGAAGATACTAAGTGAGGTTCCTTATGATTGTTTCGACATCGCCTGCTTCCATCCCTACCGTGTCCCATCATCGCCTGAAGAACCCTTTGACTGGTGGGAGCTTGACCAATACGTCAAAAGCTGGCACCGTAATGACCTCGACCCAAATTATCCGCTTGTCCGTATGGACTTTCTCCGGCAGACCGATGAGCTGATAAAGGTAATGGCCAAATTCGGCCCGCCCAAACCGATATGGATTACCGAAATCTGCTGGAACAGTCAGATTCACCCTTATGGCGTTCCGGAGACTCGCCAGGCCGACCTGGCCGTGCGGTTCTACGTCCTCGCCGTCGCATCCGGCAAGGTCGAGAAGGTCTTCTGGTGGACATTTAAGGACACGGGAACTCGACAATTTGACCAGGCCGATATGGTCGGCTTTGTCCGAAGCGACTTGTCGCCGAAATATTCCTATTACGCCTTTTCCTTTATGACTCGAATGCTCGAAGGCAAAAAGCACGTCCGCAGCGACTCCTTTGGCCCGCAAATTTATGCGGCGGTCTTTACCGATGATGCAGCCGGCGAAGATACAATCGTTGCCTGGAGCACAAAACCCTACGCGTATGTGCGGGTCAACAACGAAAATGGCTTGACGATTTACGATGTTTATGGCACCAAAAGATTTGTCCCCGTTGACCCTGTCCGAACCAAAAGCCTTCCGGTCCCGCTGGGCGAAAGCCCCATTTATATCGTCGGCTCAAAAGGCCTCAAAGCCAATGTCCGCCCCGACCCGGGCTGGTAGAATACTTGTGAATGCGCGTGGTTCACGGACCCGTCCGGCCCGTTGCCTCCCCGCTGATAGTACCGCCCGCTCTGTAAATCGCAGTTGAACTTTCACAAGGTTATCATAACTTGACTTGCCTCTTGTCGCAGTATCTTTTATAATGCCTATTCTTTAAGAATTCGGGATTTATAGAGTGACTGATATGACGCTTACAATCGCTGAACAAATAGACTTGCTCAAACGCGGCACCGTTGAAATTTTTACCGAGGCCGAACTGGCTGGGAAGCTGGCCGACTCGGCCAAGGCCGGCAGGCAGCTTCGAATCAAGCTCGGCCTGGACCCGACCTCGCCGGATATTCATCTCGGCCACACGGTTGTCCTGCGAAAGATGAGACAGTTTCAGGACCTCGGCCATAAGGCCGTCCTTATCATAGGCGACTACACCGCGCGAATCGGTGACCCAACCGGCCAGAGCGCCACTCGCCCGATGCTCTCGCCCGAGCAAATCGAACAAAATGCAAAGACCTATTTCCAGCAGGCAGGCAAAATCCTCGACGCCTCCAAAGAAAAACTGGAGATAAGATACAATAGCGAATGGCTGGCGGACCTGCGATTGGCTGATATTATCAAACTCGCAAGCAATATGACCGTCGCCCGGATGCTCGAACGCGATACCTTCGAGCTGCGATACAAACGCGGCGATGCCGTCGGCATTCAGGAGTTCTTATATCCTCTTATGCAGGGCTACGATTCAGTCATAGTCAAAAGCGATGTCGAGCTGGGCGGCACAGACCAAACCTTCAATAATCTTGTCGGCAGGGACATCCAGCGGGCCTACGGCCAGCCGCCGCAGGTCGTTCTGACTACGCCGATACTTGTCGGCCTCGACGGCAAAGAAAAAATGAGTAAGTCCAAAGGCAACTACATCGGCGTAACGGACAGCCCGAACGATATGTTCGGCAAGGTTATGAGCATCTCCGATGATATGATGGAAAATTATTTTACGCTTTTAAGTAATGTGGCACCAGCCAAGGTAACTGAACTTGTGGACCCTGCACTGACACACCCAAAGGATGCGAAAATTATATTAGGTAAAGCGATCGTAACCCAATTTTATAATGAGACTACTGCCGAAGCCACTGCTGCTGAATTCGACAGAGTCTTCGCGCAGAAGAATCTGCCCGATGAGATTCCTGAGGTCCAAATCCCACCCCAGCCGATTGCCGCCAGTAAACTTCTTTTGGCGTGTAAGCTTGTGCCTTCCGGCAGTGAGGCAAAGAGAATGATAAAACAGGGTGCAGTCGAGATTGACGGAAACAGAATTGACGACCCCAACGCGGAAATTACGCCGAAAGACGGTATGGTCATTCAGGTCGGCAAACGCAAATTCGCAAAGCTAAAAATCGTGTAATTCTGAACGAAGTGAAGTATCTCTATTTAGCCGGCGGTTTTACCGTCGGTTCCCTCTAATACGGTATCCAGATTTTGCTCGCCACGATAATCTCTATCTTCTCCGGCAGCATTAGAGGCGTCCGCGACTTTGTATAAAATACAAGCCCCTTGTATCCGGTCAGGTATTGATAATTTTTAGTGAGGAATCCGCCTTCACAATAGACAACCAGAGGGTTCTCCGCCTGCGCGAGTATCGCCATAAAGTCGAGCGGCTCGACCCGCACAATCGCCCCCGATGCCTTTATCGCCTGCGCAATCGCCGCCGCTGCCGCGGCGCCTCCAACCGCTCCATTAGCCATTTACCAATCCTTTCACTGGTTCACTGTTGCCATCCGGGCAAAATCCTAAATCTTTGGCCTTGGATGTCAACGACTATTCCGTCAATAGGGGATATGAAAACTGCAATGGATGACGTTTCACGTTTTGCCCGGGCAGTATCTGCGCTCAAAAAAAACCGTGCCCCGTTAGAAATTCCAAAGGATAAAAAATATCCTGCGAAAGACAAAAAATATTCTAACGGGGTGAATTCGTGGTTATAATATAGCGGTATGAAACTGCCTAAACTACAAAAACCTGATGGATATGTGGGGCTGTATATCTTCGATTTCGGCGACCACGCCGGCGTGGGCTTTACCGCTGAGGAAGTGGCGGAGCTATTGGAGAGCGAGAAATACAAAGACGGCAAGGTCTATAAAATCCACAGGGCCTATCCCGATGGCCGTTTGGAATTAAAAGGCGTCCGGGCCGAGAGCTTCCAGCTCGAAGCGGGGATGTTCTTTTATGCAAGCGACCTCGAAGCGGCTAAAAGCGACTTCAAACGGCTTGTCGATTTGGCGGTCAAAACCGCTCCGCCCTGCAGGGCCAACGTGCAGCTTGCCAGATACGCTAATGACAAATTCGCGGTCGCCATTATCTATCCCGCTGAATATGATGAGGACGTAAGCTCCTGGCTTTTGGCCGGCGATTACAAAACCGCCGGCGCTGCCGAAGGCGGCATCGGCTCTGTGCAGAGGTACTACAACTATAAGCCCGAGATTCTCGACCGGCATCAACTGTTCGGCAAATCCGAAATCGTCAGCCGAACCGGCGAAGAACTGTTGTCTGCCGTAAAGTTGGCAGTCCAGAGATAGTCAATATGTCGTTAGTGAATAGTGGATAGTGAATCGTGCTCCGAACGAGCCACGAGTCACTGGTCACGGGTATGCGAAAGAAGATAGGTTCAGTTCTCGGGTTGATTGCGGGCGCTATGTTGTCGCTATTCGGCAAATCGCCGGCTAAGCCGACCGCGGAGGATTTGGGCCGGATGGAATTCAAAACCAGCACACAGCGGATGGGAATCCGGTTCACCGAGCGGATTCGCGATGTCTTTCGTTTCAAATGGATAAAAAGAATCTGAAAAGTGGAAATTAAAAGCCCAAAACGCATCGGCGACCTATGGAACACGAAATACGAAATACGAAATACGATGCACGAGACGCTCCTGTTCTTACCAAAAATGCCCTGAAGGTCTTGCGGAACAGATACCTGATTAAGGACGAAAAAGGCAAGTGCATCGAGACGCCGGCCCAGCTTTTCGGGCGAGTTGCATCGCTTGTGGCGAGCGCCGAGAGCAAATATGGAGCTTCGCCCGAGCAGGTCCAACGATGGCACAAAAAGTATTACGATTTAATGGCGTCGCTGAAGTTCCTGCCCAATTCGCCTGCCCTTATGAACGCCCGGCGAAGCGGTATGCTCAGCGCCTGCTTTGTCCTGCCGATTGAAGACAGCATCGAAGGCATATTCGAGGCGATAAAACAGACCGCTCTTATCCAGAAAGCGGGCGGCGGCACGGGGTTTTCTTTCGACAGATTAAGGCCGACAGGCGACCGCGTCGCCTCCAGCGGCGGCACGACATCCGGGCCAATCAGCTTCTGGCGAGTCTTTTCCGAGACCACCAATGCAATTCAGCAGGGTGCTTTTCGCCGCGGTGCAAATATGGGAATGATGAGCGTTGAGCACCCGGATATTCTGAAATTCCTCTACGCCAAGCAGAATCTGGAGGCCTTTACCAATTTCAATATCTCGGTCAAAGTTACCGATAACTGGATGAAACAGGTCCTCAAATCCACAAAGGCCCTGCACATTGTAAGAAACCCGCGCACGCAGGAGAAGTACCTGCTGCCGCGCCGGCTTGATGTTGCAGCCTACACAATAAATGATTTGTATAAGCTCTCCGGCGGTGAGAAGCTGTCCTCCAGGCCGGCAGGGCGATTCTACACCGTTGGTGACATCTGGAAAATGATTGTCCGCTGCGCGCACAGGACCGGCGAGCCGGGCGTGGCATTTATCGACCGAATCAACCGCGACAATCCCACGCCGTCGCTTGGTCTTATAGAGGCGACCAATCCCTGCGGTGAGCAGCCGCTGCTGCCCTTTGAGGCCTGCACGCTGGGCAGTATTAATCTTGTCAGGTTCGTAACCTTCGCCAATGGCAGGGCAAAAATGGATTGGCCTTCGCTGGCAGAGGCGACAAAATTGGCCGTTCGATTTCTGGATAATATCATCGATGTGTGCGATTATCCGGTCAGAGCAACCTCGCGCCTTGCGCAGGCGAATCGGAAAATAGGATTAGGCGTTATGGGCTTTGCGGACTCTCTATTTTTGCTTGGGATACCATACGATTGCCCGCAGGCCGTTAAATTCGGCTCGCAAGTTATGAAGTTTATCAACGAAACCGCTCACAAAGAAAGCAGCGAACTTGCCAAATCCCGCGGGCCGTTTCCAAACTGGAATAGCAGCACCTGGCGACATAAAAAGAAGAAAATCCGTAATGCCGCTATCACTTGTGTTGCGCCGACGGGCACGATAAGCATCATTGCGGATTGTTCTGCAGGGATTGAGCCGGCGTATTCGCTGGTGTTTATTCGCCAGGTGTTGGAAGGGGTCAAAATGGTGCAAATAAATCCGGTTTTCAAAAAGCTTGCACAGGAGGCCGGATTCTATGATGAAAGACTGGAAAAAACGATTATCAGGACCGGCAGTATCCGGAAAATGAAACAAATCCCAGCCGAGATTCGCAGGGTCTTCAGATGCGCTTATGATATCGAGCCGCAGTGGCATATCCGGATGCAGGCGGTGTTTCAGAAGCATTGCGACGCGGCGGTAAGTAAAACGATAAACCTGCCGGAAAAAGCCGGCGCAGCGGATGTGGACAGGGCGTATAAGCTGGCCTATAAGCTCGGCTGTAAGGGGATTACGATTTACCGCCGGCACAGCCGAGAGCACGAGCCGATGACGCTTGATTAGCGTAGAGCGTATAGCGTTTAGCGGGTCCGCCAAAGCCCGCCCCCGATCCGCCACCAAGTCATTGGCGGAACATTCGGGGGTGGCGGACTTCGCTCCAGCACAGACACAGATTGACACGGATTTGCACCGTCTTCATCCGGGCGCAGAGGATGCGAAGAGAAATCAAAAATTGAAGTCCAAAATGTAAAATTATAGAGCAAAATGCAAATACGCCTCCATTACAGAAGGAGTGTTTATGAAGCCGGATGAAATCAAGCGAATCGTGGGTGACATACCTCATATGGCGCCGGCGCAGGCGTATCGGATAACCGATTTCATTCACAAGAATCATATTAGGGACGTGCTTGAGCTTGGTTTTGCACACGGTGTGTCAACTTGTTATATAGCGGCAGCTCTCGAAGAATCGGGCGGTGGTTCTGTCACTACAATTGACGTCAATAGTGCGAGAAATCGCAGTCCCAACATCGAGCAGCTTTTGAAGGCATGTAATTTTCGTAACGTAGTTGTCGGTTGGCATTATGAGCCGACTTCATATACGTGGCGGCTGATGAAGTTTCTTGAACAGAATCCGCCGCCGCAGTTTGACTTCTGTTATATTGACGGCGCTCATAATTGGTTTGTCGATGGCCTTGCATTTTTTCTTGTTGACCGGCTGCTGCGGGCGGGCGGATGGATTGTCTTCGACGACCTCGATTGGACGTATGCCACCAGTCCGACGCTCCACGATACCGACCGGGTCAAATCTATGCCGGTCGATGAGCGGGAGACCCCGCAAATACGAAAGGTCTATGAGCTGCTTGTCAAAACTCACCCTTGTTATGCTGATTTTCATGTTCAGGATGGGTGGGGGTATGCTCACAAGGTGAATAAACGATGAGCGCTTCCCATTTAAGCTCGATGCTGGATACTCGATGCTCGTGAATCGTAATTGGTGATTTGTGATTGGTGAGTAGTGGCTGGAATGTTTCGGGGATACGAAGTTCCTTTTTGAGTTGATGGCGATGCGGCAATCGCCTACAATCTTCACAAGAACAAACCGCAATTGTGCGGGAAAATATATGTTATCACGAAGAGAGAAAGGAGAGCAAGATGAATAATGTGAGTAAGCCATTCTACTTCTGGTCGTATCTTGTTGCAATGGTGGTTGCCGCACCCTTCACGATTGGTCCTCTCATCGCAGGTGAAGGTAAGATTGAGGAAGAACATCTGCCATTCACAATCGTGGGCGGCCTGATTTCCGTCTATGCTTTCGTAGTCTTGGTAATCCTCATTTACAAGATGTGGAAGGCGATCCCCGCGACTATCGCGCGAACAACACCAGGAAAGGCTGTCGGATTCCTGTTCATTCCGGTATTCAACCTGTACTGGTGGTTTCCCGCCCTCTGGGGCTGGGCTCAAGATTGGAATTTGTATGCGCATGCAACCAAGCCGGAAGGCAAACTTTCACAGATTTCCGAAGGTCTCCCGCTATCCATTGCGGTCTTCGGTGCCATTGGTGGCAGCGTCGGAACGATTGCCTCCTTTGCGGGCGCTCCATGGCTCGGCACAGTGCTTGCCTGCCCCAATTGCATTCTCATCCCGCTTTTTATCTTCAAAGTCTGCGACCTACTAAACATGGCACCCATCACGCTAGATGAAACGGTGGTTGGTGCTCCGCCGATGGGACAGCAGGCGGGACCGAGGTCGCTTGGTGTAGCCAGTCTGGTTCTTGGCATCTTGAGTATCCCCATCCCTTATCTCGGACTGGTTTGCGGCATCATTGCCATTGTTCTTGCCAAAAAGCAACGCAAGGTTTTGCGGGAGCCGTTATCAATGGCTGGACTCGTCACCGGAATAATCGGAACGGTTCTTTGGGGACTGACATGGATAGTTCTCATTGTCGCGCTTTCGTTCGCGTAGAACTGTGAGATGATACGACTGAGTGCTAACAAGAGCATGGAGGGCGACAAGAAGTAGCACGCCATTTCTCTCCGTTTCAGCCGTGTCATTGTGCAGGAAAGAGAAATTACTTAATTTGCGATTTACGATTCCGCCACACGGACGGCGGACAAGTTTCGATCCTTCGACCAAGCTCAGGGCAAGTTCACGATTGAGGGGTGAAACGGCTAACGACTATCAACCAACGACTAATGGACGGCCTTTCAATTGACTATCGATTATTGATTATTTAGAGAGACACGCGAAATTGGGGTTTGGCGCTAAAGCGGCAGGGATTTGCAGCCGATAAGAAAATAAGAAATCTTAAGAATTTTTCTCCCCTCCGGAAAACATCGGGTGGCTGAAGGTTGCTCGATGTTTTCTTTTTTTACGGCAGGAGACAGAATACAGGAGACAGAAGGGAGAAGTCAGAAGGGTTACTTTGGCTTTGCGTCTTGTATCCTGAACACGAAATACGAGATACAAAATACGAACGACAGGTCACGGGCCACAAGCAAGATCAGGCATTTTTGCCGCAGCATTTTTTGTATTTTTTTCCGCTGCCGCAGGGGCAGGGGTCGTTTCGGCCTACTTTGGGTTTTTCCAATACTATTTGTTTTACTTTCTGCTCGCCCTGCGGGGCCTGGGCAGCGGCCCGCTGCTGCTCGGTCATTGCGAACTGGCCGACCTCATCGTGACTGGTTCGAGTGACATTCCAGACGCTCCTCGCCCTTGCGCCGGCTTCGAGGCGGACCTTAAAGATGATGTCGGTGACACGGTCTTCAATCGCTTCGAGCATCTCGTTGAACATTCGATAGCCCTCTCGCTTGTATTCGACCTTGGGGTCTTTTTCGGCGAGCGACCGCGTCCAGATGCTGTCTTTGAGGTGGTCCATTGCGTAGAGGTGGTCTTTCCAGGTGGCATCATAGACGTGAAGCAGGACATATTTTTCGAGGTCGCTAAGCTCCCTGCGGAGGAATTCTCTGGCCCGTTCGGAGAGATTATTTTTCAGTTTCGGCCTGTCGCCGAGGTCCTGCTCGGTCAGGGATGTCTCGAATCTTTCGTTGGCCCATTTGAGCAGGTCGGCGGCGTTCAGGTTTGCGATTTTTTCGGCAAGCTCCTGCTCCAGGTTTCCGTTGTTGAAGCTTTCGCTCAACTGCCGCAACTGGTCATACAAGATGCGAGGTTTTGTATTCTGGATTTGCTCCGCGGAGAGGCCGGCGTTGTATTTTCTATTGGCCCAGTCGGCCAGCGCCTGGAAGGCATATACGTTGGTTCCCTGCGGGCCATAGACCATATTCATTGCGAACTCGACCGGATATTCGATTTCCCTTTGTTTGTATTTGGCGGAAGTCAGGTCGGCAAGGAGACGGCAGGCCTGTGGGGCGCTTATGGTTTTTAGCTGCTCGACGTCGAGTTTGATGTCGAATTTTGCTCTTGCCCATTCGACGAGCCGGCTGGTGGGAAAATCGTTCCTGATGAAATCCGTCAGTTGAGAGCAGTCCTTTTTATCGACTTGCTCGGCGGCGGCGGCAATCAACTGCTGCTGGATTTCTTCGGGCGATTGCTGCTTGATTTTAGCGGGGCTTAAGCTGACGCGGAAGGCGTTCATGGCCCACTTGCACAGGCCCTGGGTGTCCCAGGTCTGTGGGTCATCGTAATCTTCCACGTATTCGCCCATAGTGAGCGTTATGTCGTCGTCGGCGGCGTCTTTAGCGCGTTCTTTTATAATCTCTTCGATTTCTTCCGGCTGACGGTCGGCGACGTCGGAGGGTTTTAAGTCAACGTCGAAATTGGTCCTGGCCCATTCGACGATGCACCTGGCGGGAAAGTCTGCGGCGAGAATGGCGCTGCAATTTTTCGTGATGGCGGCGGTAATCATTTCCTGAATGATATTTTTGAGGCCTTTTCCGGCGAGTATTTTTCGTCTGCGGGTGTAGAAGATTCTTCGCTGGTAGTCCATCACCTCATCGTATTCGAGCAGGTTTTTGCGGATTTCGAAGTTGCGCTCCTCGACCTTCTTCTGCGCCTTTGCGATGCCTTTGGATATTCTGCTGTGGTAGATTGGCTGGCCTTCCTCCCAGCCGATCCAGGAGAGCGCTTTTACGGTCCATTCGGGTGCGAACACCCGCATCAGGTCGTCATCGAAGCTGAGAAAGAACTGGCTTGAGCCCGGGTCGCCCTGTCTGCCGCAGCGACCGCGGAGCTGGTTGTCGATTCGTCTTGCCTCGTGGCGTTCGGTGCCGAGGACGTGGAGTCCGCCGATGTCGGCGACGCCGGGGCCGAGCACGATATCGGTGCCGCGGCCGGCCATATTTGTTGCGATTGTAATATTGCCGCGGGTTTTGCCGGTCCGGTCTGTGTGCTGCTGGCCTGCCTTGGCGACGATGAGCGCTTCTCTTGCGTGCTGCTTGGCATTGAGGACTTCGTGTTCGAGGCCGTAGCGGTTTGTAAGGGCCGCTGAGAGGGCCTCATTTTTCTCGATGCTCGTTGTGCCTATGAGCAGCGGTCTGCCGGCGGCGCTGATTTGATTTATCTCTTCGACGACAGCACCGAATTTTTCACGGAGTGTTTGGTATATGACGTCCTCGCGGTCTTCCCTGATGCAGGGTTCGTTGGTGGGTATTACGATGACTTCGAGCTTGTAGATTTTCATAAACTCTTCGGCTTCGGTGGCGGCTGTGCCGGTCATCCCCGCAATCTGGTCGTAAAGTTTGAAGAAATTTTGCAGCGTGATTGTGGCGAGGGTCTGGGTTTCTTCTTTTACCTCGACTGCTTCCTTTGCCTCGACCGCCTGATGGAGGCCGTCGGACCACTGCCTTCCGTGCATCAGTCGGCCTGTGAATTCATCGACAATGATGACCTTGCCGTCCATAACGACGTAGTCTTTTTCTTTTTCGAAGACGGCGTGAGCGCGGAGTGACTGTTCGAGAAGGTGAGGCCATTCCATATTTGAACCGACAAAAAATGAACCGATTCCCGCTGCGTCCTGTGCGGCCCCGACGCCTTCGTGAGTGAGGTGGACCTGTTTGCGGTCGAATTCGACTTCGTAGTATTGAACGGTCTGCGTCAGTCCGGCCTGAGCCGATTCAAAATCCGCCTGACTTTTCTCGATGGCTTTCTGGGCTTTTTCGAGACGTTTATTGTCTTTATCTCTTCTCGCTTCACCCAGCTCACCCTGTGTAGAGGCGATGGCCCGCTGGGCGGAATCGATTTGGCTTTTAATGCGGTCGTAACTGCTTTGCAGGGCGATTAGCTTTCTTGCGACGTGGTCCGCCTTTTTGTATCTGCTGACGTCATCGAACGCCGGGCCGGAGATAATCAGAGGCGTCCTGGCTTCATCGATGAGAATCGAATCGACTTCGTCAACGATAGCGTACTGGAGGGCGCTCTGGACCATTTGTTCGAGCGAGGTTTTCATATTGTCGCGGAGGTAATCGAAGCCGAACTCGTTGTTTGTGCCGTAGGTGACATCGCAGGCGTATTGCCCTTTTCGCTCGTCGCCGCTGGTGTCCATATCTGCCTGGATTGCGCCTACGGTCATGTCCAAAGCGTGATAGATGGGACCCATCCATTCGGCATCGCGTTTGGCGAGATAATCGTTGACGGTAACTATATGAACTTTTCTTCCGGTCAGATGAACCAGGTATGCCGCCAGCGTTGCGACGAGGGTCTTGCCCTCGCCGGTGGCCATTTCGGCGATTTTGCCTTCGTAGAGGACGTTGCCGCCGGTAAGCTGGACGTCGAAGTGCCTCATCCGGACGTTTCGCCTTGCCGCCTCGCGAACGACGGCGAAGGCCTCGGGGAGGATGTCCTCGGGCTTTGCGCCGGCTTTCAGGGCGGCCTTGAACTCGGCGGTTTTTGCCTTGAGGGCCTCGTCACTGAGGTTCTTTACCTGGTCTTCGAACTTTCCTGCATCTTTGGAGATGACCGAGTAGGCCTTGACCAATCGCTCGTTGCGGGAGCCGAAGATTTTTATAAGAGTCCTGGTTATCTTGTCCAACATCAGTAAGGAAATCCGACCATCAAGTTACAAAAAACCGGAACAGGCACAGCACTCTGTTCTTGTTGTTGGCCTTGAGGTGTCAGTATTGCAAAAGCCGCTTGAAATGTCAAGGGAAGGAGTCGCAAATATGTGACCAAAACCTCTGACTTCTGTTATGTGAAAGCAACCGGCATTGTTTAGCAGCCGCAGAAGACACGGGTAAGAAGGTATCTGGTTATGGTTTCTGCTTGTCCCCACTGTGCGGTCAAGCAACGGGACGAAATGTCTTGACGGCTCTATGCCAAATGCAAATTTCTTAGCTCTGGTCGTATGGAATGGCTGCACGTCATTTTGGCCAGATGCGAGGCATCATTTCAAACACAACGTCCTCTATTAATTCTATCGCAATGGGTATGCTGAGTGCCATCAGGGTTGTCTTGAGCTCGCGGGTATTTTTGAACAGCCGCCAATTCCATTTGTGGAAGCGTACCGCGGACAAGCAATTCCTCGGTGAGGGGACAATTGCCGGGACTGCGGCACAATAATCGTTCCATTGTTCGCCGAATCGCTTTGCCAGAGACCTTTCCTCGTAGAGAACTGCTGCCCCGTAAAATATGGCGAATACGGGCCAGACGACAAGCCAGTTGGTCCAGTCGTTGAGCTGACAGAGGACGCCCGCAACAATGAGCGTTGAGCCGAGGTATAAGGGGTGCCGAACTATGGCGTAGGGACCCGTAGTGAAAAGTCGGCCTCTTTCGAAATGACCGCGTGCCCAGAATCTTAGAAAGACTCCTGCCAGTATTAGCACAACCGCTGTGATTGCCATTGGAGAGACATCGGGAGGGAACAACTCATGTGGTTTTTTCCGGTTGAGGATATCCTCCGCTATCACTATCGGAAAAATCACTCGCAGCGACAGGGTTCGCCGTTTTCTCAGCCAGTTGAGAACGTGCTCGAAACTCCGGCTGGAGTTTAGCTCAGTGCAGAAGAGCTTTGTGCGTTGGAAAATTGCCGTTAGTCGTTTGGGCATAACCTCGTAACCTCCTAATCACAAGTTTCCTTCATACGCTGGACAATGATACTCACTGGGCCGGCTCCTACGAAGCTGCTGTTTCTGGCGCCTGGCACTGTATAGTATGTTTTATGCGCTTGTTGTGAACCCTATATTCCAGTCTTTCTTTTCTATTATCGGACGGCAGTCGGATTTTGCAACAGTTTTTTCGTTCATTTTTCGTGGTTCGTGATTCGTTGTTTGTGTTTGCCGTTCAGCAGCGAGTCAGAAGCAGCTTTTAGCACTTTATTTTACTCACAAGCCGGATGCTTCGCTTTGCTCAACATGACAAATGCAGGGTCGATTCGTTTGGGATTATAGTTGTGCTCTCAGTTTTATTTTCTTTTTTTGGATTTTTTTACCGTTACGCCTTTCTTTGTTTCTGTAGCGGGTGTAACCAGCAGCTTGAAGAACTCGAAACTCTCGATTCACGAATCACTGACCATGAATTAAGCATCGCAAGATTACCGCCAAGTGTCGAGAAATAGATAAACCATGACAAAATGGCATTTATAATTCAGTTTATCCCTCAGATTGGATTAAGAGGCCAATTTTTCGCCAGCCTTATATGCCTTAAGCAGTGATCTCTCAGATAGCTGTGAATTTTCGTTCCTGCGAACCATCCCAAAATAAAGGGATTTAACCACGCTTGCCCCAACACATCTTGCTGCTGTTTTCAATACACTCGGTGCGCCTGAAAAAATGATTCTACCCAGCCATGCCGGACAGCCACTTGATGTAACAGTAACTGCTTTTTTATTCATCTTGTTTTTCTTTATTCGATACCTGGGTATTGTCCTGCCCCAAGGCCAATAACAATATGGCAGCAGCCTTTCAATAAACTTTTTCATAAGAGCCGTTACGTTAAAGAAGTTAATCGGCGCCCCTAAAACCACTCCATTGGCGTTGTCAATCTCCCGCAGTATTTCTTCCATGTCATCATTGTGCATGCACTTGCCTCTTGTTTCATAAGTTTCTTCTTGCACACAACTTCTGCAGTTCTTGCAAAACTCAATATGCTTATCAACCAGATAAATCTTCTTCGTTTCCCCCCCTTTGGCTTCGGCGCCATTAAGGACAGTAGAAACGACACTGTCGATAATCCCGCCCTTATGATAACTGCCTACGATACCTACAATTTTTTTGCGCATTGCTTATCTTATTCTGCAAGATGTCAAGAATACCTGATGGGTGTTATTTCTGCCCCGCATCATTGTTTCGCCTGACTGTTCTTTTTAGGTTCTCGAATATATTCTTGCATCTGTTCTTTATCGCGCGGCCAAATCTATTTTCTAACAAAAATCCAAGGCCCACCAGCTCAAGTCCTATCAGCGCAAGCCACGAGCCAGGGGTAAAGGGGGTAACCAGAGCCGCAAGACCGAGGACAATCAATATGACCCCGATGGTTTTCTTTAGGATTGGCTTCACCCGGAATTTCCCCTGCGTCTTGCCTTTTTGGATTTTTTCGCCGTTTTGGTTTTCCTTACATCTACGGTGCGGCCGACAAAAGGTTCGACGGGGACGAGATTTAACTGGCGGGCGGGGACGTTCACCGAGACTATGGATGCTTTGATTGATTGACCCATCCGAATCGTGTATCCGGTGCGCTGGCCGACGATGCACTGGGCGCTCTGGTTGTATTTCCATTCGTCCGGTCCCAGGTCGGGGGTGCGGATAAGGCCTTCGATGCCGAGTTTTCGGGACTGGGCAAAGACGCCGAAACCGGTAAGGCCCGTAATAACGCAATCGAGCTGCTGGCCGATTTTGTCACTCAGCATTTGAAGCACAAGCACCGTTGTAAGCTCATCTTCGGCATCCTCCGCCCGCTCTTCGGTAAATGTGATGTGCTTTCCGGTCTCGACCAAATCCGGCTCGGACGAAATCTGCCTGGCTGAGTCCGGACGATTTTGCAGGTAATATTCGAGCAGGCGGTGAACGAGCAGGTCGGCATAGCGGCGGATGGGGCTGGTGAAGTGGCAATAGTGGGTCGAAGCGAGGGCGAAGTGGCCGATGTGCATCGGCGCATACCGGGCCTTTTCAAAACTTCGCAGGACCGCCAGATTTATTGCCAGAGAGAAGTCCCTGCCTTTGACGGCGGCGAGCAAATCCTGGATTGCGGTGCGGTCGGGATTTCGCGGGAGATTGTATCCGAATCCTCTGACGAGCTGGGCCAGATTTTTCATACTCAGGACGTCCGGCTCCGGGTGGATTCGGCGGACAAACGGAATGTCAAGCCGGTCCAGAAGAGAGGCAACTGCGTCGTTGGCCTCGACCATAAACATCTCAATAATTGTGTGGGGGTAGCTGGTGTCGGCGGGGTGGGCATCGACGACGCGGCCGGATTTATCCATAACCAGCTCTGTCTCCGGCATGTCCAGGTGTATCATTCCGTTTGTCGTTCGGCGGTCTTCGATTGCCCTGCTGAGCGTCTCCATATTTTTTAGCAGCTTAATTACTTCGGGCTTTGCGGATTTTGTATGGCCCTTCAGAATCCTGTCGGCCTGCTGGTAGGTGAGGCGCTGCGTTGAAAGCATAACGCTGTTGGCGAACCTGCGGGCGAGGATGCTGCCGGCTTTGTCGTAAGTTATATACGCGCTTTTGACGAAGCGTTTTTGGTCGGGCTGGAGACTGCAGATACCGTTGCTTAAAACCTCAGGCAGCATTGGGATGGTTTTGCCGGGAAGGTATGCGCTGTTGCCTCGGTTTCCTGCTTCGGCGTCGAGCGGCGAACCCTGCGTCACAAAGTAACTGACATCTGCGATGTGCACGCCCAGGACCCAGTTGCCTTTTGGGTCCTTTTCAAGACTTATCGCATCGTCAAAGTCTTTTGCATCCGGCGGGTCAATTGTAATAATCACTTTGCCGCTGATGTCTTCCCGGCCGGCGGCGTGTTCCGGGTCAAAGTCGGCTGCGGCCTGACGGGCCTGCTCAAGGCAGGCAGGGTCGAATTCGGTCGGCAGGTGATACTGCCGGATTATCGATAGTATTTCGGCGGCGTATTGGCCTGCTTTGCCGAGGACTTCGATGATTACGCCGCGGGCGAGGTATCGTTCGGTGGGATAGGAGAGTATTTCGACCACAACTTTATCTTTGGGTCTGGCGCCTTTTGCGGTGACATCATCCACCGAGATTGGGTCGAAGAAGCTTGTGCCGTCCGGCTGAACGAGCCAGCCCTGCGGCTCTTTGAGGAGTGTGCCGACGAAGCGGTTCTGGGAGCGTTCGAGGATTTCGATTATTTCGCCGCTGTATCGCATCTGGCCGGCGCGTTGGCCTTTTTGTGTGATTTTGACGGCGACGATGTCACCTGTCATTGCGTTTGAGGTTGCTTTCGGCGGGATAAATAAGTCGGCGTGAGAGGCGTGTTCGAGCGGCGTTACGAAGCCGAAGCCTTTTGGATTTGCCCTGAATGTGCCGACGATTCGGCCGGTCAGGGACGGCAATGTTACCAGATTGCCGGCTCCTATGACCACGTGGCCTGCCTGGCGAAGCTGGTCAAAGGCCAGTTTGAACGCCGCAAAATCCTGAGAGCTGACGCCCAGCGCCCTGGCCAATTGCGGCAGCTTGAGCGGCTCATAGTCGGCGTGCTTCAACAGGTCAATTATTCTTTTCTTGAAGATTTCGGGCATTCGGCCTGTCCTGCCAAAATATAAAGCACCCGGTCGATTTTATATCGACAGGGCGCTCTGTTTGTTTATACATAAATCATCTGAGCCTGGCACGTCAGCAGCCGGACGACTGCAAATCGCTGGGCGGTGCGGGATGTCTAAGCCGGTGGTGCGGGGGCAGAAGCCGGCTTTGCTTTAAGATTGTTGAGCCGTCTGGCAAGGCGTGACTTCTTTCGTGCAGCGGTTCGTTTGTGCATTGTGCTTGTCGCAGCGACCTTGTCCAGCTTTTGTGCGAGCAGGCGGAATTGCTCTGTCGCGGCCTCTATGTTGCCGGCGGCCAGCGTTGCCTCAAGACGCTTGATTTGTGTCTTTATCTGGCTTTTGCGAGCGCGATTGATTGTCCTTTTCTTTGCGTTTTGTCGAATCCTTTTTTTAGCTGATAACGAATGTGCCACTATAATCTCCTAAGAACTATACGGTTATTTCAAAAAGCCCGGCAAAAATTACTCGCGCAATTTGTCCAGGTTGCCGAGCGAGCCGTTCAACTCCTGGGTTCTCTTAGTTTGTCCACTCGCTGGCTGACGTCCCTGTAGCCGAAGTCGAGCTGGGCGAGCTTGCGATAAATTTCCAGCGATTTTTCAACTTCGCCCTTTTCTTCATAAGCGCGGGCGAGATTATACCGCAGCTCCTTTGCGGTTACATCATCTTTTATCTCATAAGATTCCATCGCCTGCGTAAAGATGTCGATAGCATCGGGGAACCAGCCCTTCATAAAGAAGCAGAAGCCGACCATATTCATCGACACAATTTTCCGCCTGGGGTCCTTTTGCGCCTCCTGGAGCAGCGGTATCGCCTCGTTATACCGTCTGTTGCGGACAAGGCGAACGGCATACTCATACTTATACTGCAGGTCGGTCGGGTAGTTGTCCATACAGAGGCGGTAGTGCTCGATTTCCGTATTGTTTAGCTGTGCCGCCAGTTCTTCGAGTCTGGCCCTGGTCTTGTTGTCGCCGGGATTGACGTCGAGGGCGGCTTTGGTCTCTCTTATTCTTCGTTTGAGCTGTCTTATCCGTATCTGGCCCGCCCGCTGCTTGAAGCTGAAATCGTCTCTGGTTTTGTAGGCGTTTTCGAGCAGCTCCACGGCCTCGTTCTCGGCCTTGTCATTTTCGAGGTCCGACAAGGCATCGGCCAGATTAAATATGTTCATCGGCGGATACGGGTCTTTGGCCAGTTTCTTTCTGGCCTCGTCAATTGTCGATACGCGGTAGTCATCGGTTTTGACAACGCTGCTCTGGGAGTGGAGTTTTTCCTGCCCATGGCGGTCTTTTATGGATTCCCTGAAGTCGCCCTCCACATCGTATTTGCCTCTGACCATTGTCAGCTCGGCAGAGAGGTTCTTATAGTCCTCGGCCAATTCTCCGTCACCGGGCCTGAGTTTCATTGCACGCTGGCAGGCGGCGATGGCTTTGTCATATTGGCCAAGGGCTGCGTAGGAATCTTTTAAGCGGATATATGTCTGGACCGATGGTTTCTCAGAGGCGTTATTTGTCTGGAAAATCAAATTGGCAATCCAGTTTGCGGTTTTTTTGAAGCCGGCTCCCAGGGCGGCCTTCAGCATTGCCTCTGCATAAGGCAGATGCTCAGGGTCTTTTGCGAAAAGATACTCGGCGTTGAGCATCTGCTCGAGGGTGGTCTTGCCTCCCATACGCTTGACTCTTTCAATTATGGAGGGTTTTTTGCCGGCCTTACCCTGCCGCTGAAGGGCCAGCTCGGCCAGAGGCAGGTGTCCCTCTTCGGTCGCATCCGGGGCGCAGCGGAGACCTTCGATATACATATCGATAGCGTAGTCGAAGTTTTTTGACTCCGCCGCTTTTTGGGCTTTCTCGAAAAAGGCCCTCGCCTTTGTCAACGCCTGAATAATATCTTCTTCTGGCATACGCAGTAGAATAATTTCCTGTCTTGATACACCGGTTTATGCCGTTCATCCTAATCATAAGCTAAAATTTGTCAATAAATCTTGTATAAAAAGTTGTGCTATGCTATAAGGTGGGCAGGATAGTGACTGTGCGTTCTGTAACTCTAAAGCAGCTTGACCAAAGAAGTTGCAGGAGGAAACAATATGATAACGGCCCTTGAGCAGTATGACCCGCAGATATATGAGCTTTTAAGGCAGGAAGAGGCGCTTGAGAGCGGCACGATTCGCCTTATCCCATCCGAAAATTACGTATCCAAGGCGGTAATGCTGGCCAGCGGAAGCTGCCTTACGAACAGGTATTCGGAAGGTTACCCCGGCAGGCGGTACTATGAAGGCCAGCAGGTAACGGACCTCATAGAGAGGGTGGCCCAGCAGCGGGCGAAAAAGTTGTTCAAGGCCGACCATGCGAACGTCCAGCCGTACTCTGGCTCGGTTGCGAACCTGGCCGCTTATGCTGCCCTGATACAGCCGGGCGATATGATTATGGGGATGTCTCTTAAGCACGGCGGCCACTTGACGCACGGCTGGAATGTGTCTCTGACGAGCAAATTCTATAAATCGGTTTCTTACCCGGTAAATACGGAGACGGGCAGACTGGATTTTGACCTGATTGAGAAACTTGCGAATGAACATCATCCGAAGGTGATTATTTCGGGCGCGACGGCGTATCCGAGAGAGATTGACTTCGAGATATTCGGCCAGATAGCCAAAAAAGTCGGCGCTTACCACGTCAGCGATATAGCCCACATAGCCGGTCTTGTTGTGGCGGGCATCCACAAAAGCCCTGTGCCTTATGCCGACATAGTTTCAACGACGACCCATAAGACGCTGCGGGGGCCGCGAGGCGGGATGCTGTTGTGCAAAGCCGAGCTTGCAGAGAAGGTTGACAGGGCCGTTTTCCCCGGCTTGCAGGGCGGTCCGCACATGCACACGCTGACGGCCATAGCGGTGGCGCTGGCTGAGGCCGATACGCCGGAGTTTGTGGACTATGCAAAGCAGATAGTCAAAAATGCAAAGGCCCTGGCGGAAAAACTGATGGAATATGGTTTTAACCTTATGACAGGCGGGACGGACAACCACTTGATTTTGATTGACCTGAGGAACAAAGGAATCCGCGGCAAGAAACTGGCAAAGGCGCTGGACAGGGCACGAATTGTGAGCAATTATAACACCGTGCCGGGCGACCCCGCTCCGCCTGCGGACCCGAGCGGGCTGCGGATGGGAACGCCGGCGATTACCTCGCGGGGAATGAAGGAAGAAGAATGTCGCCAGATTGCCGGCTTTATAAACAGGGTGGCTGAAAATATTGACAATGAATCGGTAATCGAACAGGTAGGCAGAGAAGCGCTGCTTTTATGCTCGCTATTTCCGGTGCCTGAGCACTTCATTATACCAAACAGAAGTAATATGGTGAGTGGTTAAGTGGTGGGTCAGGTAATCAGGTTATCAGGAGAGCAGGGAGCAGGGTATCAGGAGAACAGGAAATCAGGAGAATAGGGATTAGATATTGTAGGGTGGGCTTTAGCCCACCGGTCTCCTAAAAGGGATTGGCGGGATGGCGAAGGAAGAACAGGTGCTGGTTGTCGAGCGAAAGGTCCTTGAGCAGACAGGGATGTTCCAGGGATTGATTTTTGACGTCCGGCGATATCTCGACAAGCTCTTCGTTCCGGGCGTTCCGCGTTTCATACCGAGGCCGCAGGCGGAAGCCGACCCCTCCTACAAGCAGCTTATTCCCTACGTGATAATGAGCTGCGGCGGCAATTACCTCAGCTACGTCCGGGGCAGGCGGGCAGGAGAGGCCCGGCTTACGGGACTGAGGTCCATCGGTATAGGAGGTCATATAAACCCCACTGATGATATGCCGTTGTTCAACGCTGATTTCTACCAGACGTATATTAGCGCAGTTGAGCGCGAGGTGGCCGAGGAAGTCTTGGTAGAAGCCGGCCACAGCGATAAAATTGTTGCTTTGCTCAATGATGACTCCACCGAGGTCGGAAGCGTGCACTTAGGAATAGTTCACCACTGGATTCTGGACTCTGCCGAAGTCAGCAGGCGAGAGCAAATGATTACACAAATGGCCTTTATGAGTCCAGCCGAGCTGTGCGAGGTCAGGGATTCTATGGAGACCTGGTCGCAACTGTGCCTCGCCCTGCTTGAAAAGTAGATAAAATGAACCACAGATTTCACTGATTAGCGCAGATATACTTGAAAAGTGGGAAGTGGGGTATCGGGAAAACAGGGTATCAGGTAGCAGGGGAGCAGGAGAACAGAATATCAGGAGAAGGGGGGATTAGCGAATTAGTTAATTGGTGAGTAGATTCCGCCTACGGCGGATAAAGCTCGATGCTGGATACTGGATTCCGCCTTCGGCGGATAAACCCCAGTTTTTGCTTTTGTTTGTCGGATTTCGGGGGTAGAAAAAAATGGAGGGGCAATTCAAAAAGGAAAGAGCAAAAAGACAAACTAAAATGGGAAAAGTCTGGTTTTACCGGACGTAAAAGAATATGGGGATTCGCTGGAAGAAATAAAATATAAATTTTTTTGTTTGCTTACGGTAATATTCTTGCTTTGAAATCTTTTGGCCGATATTGTGAATAGCATAAGAATTTAAAATAAAGTCGTTTTTTGCATAATATCTGCAAAATAAGCCAAAATATTAGAGGGAAAATCGAATGTTAATCGAATTTCGAGTAAAAAATTTCAGGTCTTTCCAAGATGAGCAAGTGCTCAGTCTTGTCGCAGATCGAGACAAAGCAACACTGAGGGGAAACTGCACGGCCGTTGGCAAATTGCGACTTTTGAAAAGTGCAGGAATCTACGGGGCCAACGCATCAGGTAAAAGTAATCTCATCAAAGCAATAGACATAATGAGGGATTTGGTTGAAGATTCAGCAGGCTTTGAACCTGATAGAGAATTGCCCGTAACACCTTTTTTGCTGAACGGCAAATCAGAAAAAGAGCCGAGTGTTTTTGAAGTAACCTTTTTTCATGATGGAATCAAATATCAATATGGTTTTGCTGCGACAAAGAGGCAATTCCAAAAGGAATGGTTGCTTGCTTATCCGAAAGGTTTCAGGCAGACATGGTATGAACGGCAACTCGATGAAAAAACAGGCAAAAGTAAGTGGAAGTGGGGCACATTTTTGAAAGGGGATAAGGACAAATTGGCGAGCAAAACACGTGAGAATGCTTTGTTTCTCTCGGTGGGTGCACAGTGGAATAATGAGCAACTAACTAATGTATATAAGTGGTTCAAAGACAATATGCGTATAGCACCGCCAAGGGAAAACTTTAGACCAGTTACGGCTAAAATGTTGTTAGATGCAGAAACGGAAAAAGGGTTAATAAAAGAGTTATATAAATCTGTTATAGAGAGTATGCAGGATGCAGATATGGGCATCAGAGGGGTAAACGTTATAAAACCAAAAGTCGATAAAGTTAGGATGAAGTTTCCTGAAGAAATGCCGCGAGAGGTTCAAGAGAGGATAATTAAGCGTTTATCGAGACCTAAAGTTGAAATGGCTCATCGTAATATGGAAACGGGCAAAGATGTCTATTTGCCATTGGAAGAAGAATCTGACGGGACACAGCGATTTTTTCAGTTGTTGGGTCCATTTTTTGAAACAGTTACCCTTGGCTATACTGTGTTTATTGATGAATTAGAAGCGCATTTACATCCGCTTCTTACCCGAGAGTTAATAAAGTTTATCCAAAACCCAGAGTACAATAAAAACGGTGCGCAATTGATTTTTGCTACGCATGATGTAACACTACTGGACCCAGAACTTTTCCGGCGAGACCAGATATGGTTTACGGAAAAAGATAAAAACGGGGGTACACAATTGTATTCAATGTCTGACTATAGAGAACGAAGGCCGAGAAAAGGGGAAGCAATGCAAAAAGGGTATTTGGCCGGCAGATATGGCGCAATTCCTATCCTGGAGGCATTCAAAATTCCCCATGGTTAAGTCTCGCACGAGCAAAGAACTTAGACGCCGTATGGCCTTCAAGTCTCCAAAGAAAGCCGAGCTTATTGTATGTGAAGGCTCAAGTACAGAACCGGCCTATTTCAATGCTCTTATACGAGAATTGCGATTACACGCTGTAAAAGTACGTGTAATGAGTCCAGAAGATTCTGAACCAATTAATATCGTGGACCGTGCAATTGCTGAAAAGAGACAAGGGGTAGCACCAGGTATTCCATATAACAAAATCTGGTGTGTCATCGATGTAGAAGTACCTCCACATAGAACACTTGGAAATGCTTGGGAAAAAGCTGCAAATGTTAACGGTTTAGATCTTATTTTAACTAACCCCTTTTTTGAGTACTGGTTTTTGTTGCACTTTAAGAAGGTTACAACACCGTTTAACAAAGACAAAGACCTCCACGATATGTTGAAAGAAGTTCATCCATCTTATAGAAAAACTCACATCGGTTTCGATAATCTCTATCCGCTCACTGAAACGGCAATTAAGAATAGTAAAGAGGTGCTGAAAGAAAAGCACTGCAGTGATGACTTGAGAGATTGTAACCCATCGACACATGTACACTTGATTGTTGAGCATCTTCAGAAAATTTCGGAGAGGCCGATGTGTAGAGTAACTCCAACGAGAAGGTTATGATTTGAGGATTGGGAGTGCTATGTGTCTTCGGTCCTCGCGATGGCAGTTCCTGCTGTTTTGGTCACTCGGATTTGATAAGATAATGCAGGTCGTAAGTTTCTTTCTTATTTTTGCTGCAAAAAAGATATGATACCATTCATAAATATTTATGGCGCTTTATGGTAATTGTCGATAACTGTCATGGTAACTTTCAGGAACCTATGACAAGGAGGTTATTATGACAGTCAAAAATCGACATACCACCAAACAGTTACTG
>Ga0315291_10001450_pt1 | contig 31669 bp, 25 predicted proteins | sample YL17G12_20_MG_FD_203070 | JGI IMG/M metagenome (GOLD analysis project Ga0315291, IMG submission 203070) | Sediment microbial communities from Yellowstone Lake, YNP, Wyoming, USA - YL17G12_20 | ecosystem: Environmental > Aquatic > Freshwater > Lake > Sediment | place: USA: Wyoming | collected...
GCGGCACCCGTGGATACGGAGACCTTCCAGGAAGACCGTCTCCACCAAAGCGCCCTTCTCTGCGGCGCCCTCGGCCACCTTCGCGGCGAGCAGAGCGCTCGTCCCCTCCCGTCGAGGGCTTCCCAAGGCGATGAGGACCTTCCCTCCCTCGGTCATGCGGCCTCCTCGCGGATCCCCCCGCAGAGCTTGCGGACGACTTCCCTCGCCCTTTCCTCCTCGTCCCGCGGCACGGGGATGCGGATCGTGTATGCCTGGCGCCCGTACATGACCGGGGCGGAGTAGGCGATCTCGAGGGTCGGCGTTTGGCCCTCCTCGAACGAGGCGTGTTCGATCCTGGCCCCGAGGAGGCGCCAGGTATGGAGCATCCCGTCGACGTACGCCCCGTCGGCGCTGATGTACACCTCTCCGCCGATCCGTCGGCTCCTCCGACGGTGGATCCTCGGCCCGGACCAGGCGACAAGCCCGACGATCGCCAGGACGCCGAGGAGAACGAGGAAGACGATCGGCCCGGCCTCGCCCGCCACGAAGAGAAAGACGAGCCCGATGACGAGGGTGATCACGGCGACGACGAGGAAGAGGGCCCCCTTCTCCTTTTTCTCCTCCTGGAACTCAGCGTCGGCATGACGCTGCTGTTCAGTGTCGTCCACCCTCCAGTGAGCCAGGAGGTTCTTCTCCGCGAGGATCCGCCCCAGGGTCCGCGCGCGGGAGGCGTAGACCGCCGCGGTGATCGCACCGCAGAGGAAGATGAAGATCCCCCCCGTGCTGAGGGCGAAGCCGCCCGACATCCCGTCCATGGTGAAGAACGGAAGAACGATGAGCAGGGTCCCCAGGAGGACCACCCCGAGTGCGACCCGCACGACCGTCTTCTGTGGGTTCTTCGCGCGCGCCATCTCGCCCCCTTCTGTCGCCGACTCATTATCGTCGCCGCGGCCCTGTCGACCAGTCGAGCGAGTGAGAACCCTGCTTCCTCTTCGGCGGCGGCTTCTGGAGGGGAAGGCGCCGACGGATGCCCCGGTCGCGGGATACCCAGACAGGCGCGTCGCCATCGGCGATTGCGGGCGCCCGGGACGCCGGCTACCCTCTCCACCTCGTCTAAGCTCATCTGAGAGGAAAGAGGGGGAGCGTTCTCAGTTGACGGCTCGGGCTGGGACTCCGCCGTGGGACGCCGAGGTATGAGCTCCGCGCAGGGCACTTGAAAGCAGGCAAGGCCCGGACACCTCGCCAGTCGCGACACCGAAGGGAGGTCCAGGATGACGAACAGGGCTCAGAGAGAGAAGGCCGATCGGTTCCTCTCCCTGCACCATGGGCCGCCGCTCCTCGCTCTGCCTCCTGAGAGAAGCGGGCGCCGGCTTCTTCTCTGAGCCGGGCGCCCGCCGAAGGCCCCGCGCTACTTCCTCTCGACCAGCACGTGGTCGATCACGAGGTCGCCGTTGTAGTCGTCGATCGTGGCGAGGACTCGCGGCTGCAGCACGCGGTAGTTGCTGAGGTTGTACTCCACCGTGTAGCGAACGTCGTCCTTGTTGCCGTCCCCGTCGAAGTCGCCCGTCTTCACGTTCCGCGGAAGGATCATGAGGCGAAGGTCGATCAGCACATTGCTGTCGAGGTCGATCACGACCGAGTTTGCCTGCCCACAGCAGACGCTCGGCTCGAGCCAGATCCGGTCGTCGATCGACTCGTCGAAGTCCAGGTCGACAAGGCAGTAGGCCATCGGGTGGCTCTCCGGGTCGTTCGGGTGGGTGCCCGCCATCTCCTCATCCAGGTCTGAGAATCCATCCTGGTCCGTGTCGATGGGGAAGGTAGACACCTCAGGCAGAACCGGGATGCACTCCGAGTTGCACGGATCGTCGTCGAGGCCGTCGATGAATCCGTCGGAATCCGAGTCCCGATTCGTGGGGTCGAGCATTGGGATCGAGCGGATGGTGAAGTCGACCGGATCCTCGTCGATCCGTCCGTCTCCGTCGTTGTCGATGCCATCGATCGGATCCTCGTTGATGAGCCCATCCGTGTCGTTGTCCAGCTGGCTGCACTCGATCGCAATGCAGACCCAGTGCACCTCCGGGCCATCGTAGATCCAGTCGTTATCTGTGTCGTGGTCAAGCGGATTCGTCGGGTTGAAGGTGAGTTCGATCGGCCCTTCCGGGGGATCCTCGTCCACAAGCCCATCTCCGTCGTTGTCGATGCCGTCTATCCGATCCTCGTCGACCATCAAGTCCCCGTCGTCGTTCACCGGGAGAGGAGGATAGAACGCGAGAGGCTGGCGCTGGTTCCGTTCCTCAAAATCCGTCAGCTCGTCGTGGTCCGTGTCCGGGTCGCACGGGTTCGTCTCGGTGGGATACGGAATCGGCGGCCCGGGGAGGGGATCCTGGTGGTCAAACTCGCTCGGGAGGAAATCGAAGTTCCCGTCGTGGTTCCGGTCCTCGTAGCCATCCTCCAGGCCGTCCTGATCGGTATCCGCGATGAGAGGCTGCAAGCAGCCGCAGGATGGATACGCCACGGTAATCGGTCGGCCGAAGAGATCCACCGGCGGGATCATGTAGGCGCGGGAGGTCGAGAAGCCAAGGACCTCGATCCCATCCCCGTCCCCGTCGCCGTCGGTATCGTACTGATTCGGGTCGGTCTCCGGAAGCCCGGGGCCGCCGCCGCCCCACGTCTGGCCGATGGAGCCGTCCCATTCGCCGTCTCCGTCCTTATCCTCGCCGTACCCGGACGGGTTCGGATGGTCTCCGATCCCACCCGCGCTCCCGGCGCGCACTCCGCCTGCGGCGCACGGGGTGAGCCCCGGGGTACTGCACGACTTGCAGAGGGGATTCACGACCACGCGGACGTCGCCCGGAGTCATCATCCACGGGGTACCTGCGCCGCCATCGCAGAGGCCGTCACCGTCGGTGTCGGCATTCACGGGGTTCGTTGGGTTAAGGCCAAACACCTCAGCGGAGTCGAGGAGCCCGTCGTCGTCCGTGTCCGGGTCGAACGGGTCTGTCGGGATCGGGCCGCCGCCGGTGACTTCGTGCCAGTCGTTGCGGCCGTCGTCGTCGGTGTCGCAGTCGTCGGGGTTCGTGCCAAGGGCCACTTCCTCGCCGTCGTTGAGGCCGTCGCCGTCGGAATCGGAGTCGCAGACGTTCAAGGTGCAGCAGGGGGCGTCCGCCTGCTGCTCCCCGTCAAAGTCCCCAACGTTCGCGCAAGCCTTCCCCGGGAACGGCAAGCTGGCGTCGTCGATGTCCACGAAGTCCTCGTAGTGGGTGTAGCTGTAGTCATACGGAGTTCCGGAGCCGGTGACGGTTAGGGCAGGATTAACGTGAACCGCCTTCCCGTCCTGGATGCCGTCGTCGTCGGAGTCATCATCGTTCACGAACGGGCACGCCGTATCGCGAGATCCCGCTGGCGCCACGCCGGCGGCTGCACTAAGACCACTTCCTGGGAACGGGAACTCCTGCGGGTCGAACAGGTGGTCGTCGTCGGTGTTGATGTCGAGCGGGTCGCTCTCCTGGTCGAACGTCCGCTGTGGCCACGTCCCGCCGGTCGCGACCAGCTCGTCTGAGTCCTTGAGCGTGTCGTTGTCCGTGTCTTGATCGAGCGGGTCGGTGTGAGTGAAGTTCACCTCTTCGTAGTCCGAGAGGCCGTCGTTGTCGGAGTCCGTGTCGAGCGCAGGGACGGTGAAGTCCATCGCGACCCCCGCCTTGGGGGTGAACGTGTACGGGCCGAGCTGGGCGTTCCCTGTCCCCGGAGGCGACCCCGCCGGCCCCGTCCCTAAGGGCAGGTCCGTTGAGACCGCCTCGGGGGTGACGGTGTTGAATCCGGGCGGCGTCTCGGCGCTTGGCCAGGCCCCCGGCAAGGGCGGTAGTGTGGGTGGCCGCTGGCTGATCGGGCCGCCGCCAATCAGTGAGGCCTCCTCCCCGTCGAGAAGGCCATCCCCGTCCGTGTCCGGGTTGCACGGGTCGGTCTCCCAGTACTCACCCGCCTTGCTCGCCTGGGTGTTGAACGACCCAAGGGTGATCCCGGACCAGCCTCCATCGTGGTTTGCGTCCTCAGCTCCGTCCTGGAGGCCGTCGTTGTCGGAGTCCGCGTCGTTCACGTAGGGGCACGTCAGGTCGTCGCTCCCCCCCGTGCCGTGCGAGAGCGGGTCCAGCCCGGTGCCGGTGTACTCCTTGTTGTCCGGCAGCCCGTCGTCGTCGGTGTCCGGATCGAGGGGGTCCGACACTTGCCGGAGCGTGCGCTTCGGCCAGGTCTCCCCCGTCGGCAGTGCCACAACCTCATTCACGTCCGCCAGAGTGTCGTTGTCCGTGTCGTAGTTCAGGGGGTCCGTGTGCGTGATGTGGACTTCCTCGTAGTCGGAGAGCCCATCGTCGTCCGAGTCGTCGTCGAGGGCGGGAACCGTGGTGACCGCGCCTGTCGACGTGATCGCAGTCCGCGCGCCTTGCCCGAAGAGGGCTTCCTCCTCGCCATCGAGCAATCCGTCATCGTCGCTGTCTGGATAGCAGAAGCTCGTTTCCCCAACGCCGACTGTCCCCGTGCTTCCCCACGGAGGGGTGAAGTCACGTGTTCCGTTGCGATCTCTGTCCTCCCAGCCATCCTGGAGCCCGTCTTCGTCGGAGTCGTCGTCGTTCACGAACGGACACCCGAGCGCGACCTCCAGGTTGTCGGTGAGTCCGTCGCCGTCGGTGTCCGCCTCGCGAGGATTCGAGTGATTGCGAGCGTCGCCGTCCGACCAGGTCGCGACTTCGAACGAGTCGGAGAGCATGTCGTTGTCCGTGTCCGCGTCGGTCGGGTTGGTCTGGTAGGTGTTCGTCTCCGCCCTATCAGAGAGGAGGTCGTTGTCCATGTCGGTGTCGAGCGCAGGGACCGTGGCGCCAAGGTTCGCCCCTTCGGCCCCCACCGTCGCCGAGACGCCCTTTGGCGTGACCGACGCTCCGAACTGCCCTTCCTCCTCGCCGTCGAGGAGCCCGTCGCCGTCCGTGTCGGCAAGACAGAAATCGGTCTCCCCGCTTCCCTGCGCGGAGCTGTTCCCGATCGTGTTGGTGATAGTTCCGGTTTGATCTGCGTCCTCGTAGCCGTCCTGGAGCCCGTCGTCGTCCGAGTCGTCGTCGTTGACGTACGGACATGACGAGCAAGGTGTGCTCGTGTTGATATCCTCTTTGTTGTCTGGCAGTCCGTCGCCGTCAGTATCGGCCGCAAGGGGATCCGCGTGGTTGCGGGGATCGTCGCACTGCCACGTGGCAACCTCATCGCCGTCACTCACCGTGTCGCAATCGGTGTCCGCAACGCAGAAGTAGGTGTTGTAGACACCTGCCTCATCCCCGTCCAAGAGGCCGTCACCGTCGCTGTCCGGATTGTTCGGGTCCGGGCGGCGTGACCCGCCGTAGTAGCCTCCGGCCTCCTCGATCTCGTCGAGGTCTCCCATCCCGTCGTCGTCGGTGTCCCAGTCGTTGGGTTTCGTTCCCGTTACGTTCTCCTCAAGGACGTCGGGGAGTCCGTCGTCGTCAAGGTCGGTGTCCATCGCCATAATGGCGATGTCGAGAGCGATCCCCGCGCCGGCGACGATCGCCTTGGCGATGTCGCTGTAGGGAATCGTGACCCCCGTGCTCACGATGAGCCCTCCGACAATCACGCCATCTGGGATGACATCGAGCACGAGCGCAGTAAGGTCCAGGCCCATCTTCACAGCTTGCAGAGCGGCCTCGGCTGCATTGAGGTCGAAGATCATCTGGGAGACGTTCGATCCCCCGCTTCCGCAGCCGTCGTCGCACTCGGCGCCTGTTGTGCCGTCGTCGTCCTCGGGGGGGAACTGGTCGTACCGCTCGAAGTTCTCCGAGGCGGTCGACTCCAAGTGGACCCTGTCGGTCGGCTTGTACTTCACCGTCACGTTCACGAGAGCGGCGCTCGAGGTCACGTCGACCGTGCAGCTCGTCGGAGCGTCTCCGTTGACAGAGCACAGGACGGACTCATCTGAATAGAGGACGATGTCGCCCTGGATGGGATTGACGGCAGCCCCTTTGCCGGCGTTGTCCGGGTGCTCTTTCACAGTAGCCGTGCACGTCACGCCAGTGGCCGTGCTCGAGCCATTCGTCAGCGTCGTGACGGTCGGACGCCTCTGGATCCCTTGGCCAAACACCCCCATGCTGTCCGCGTGAACTCCATCCGCGGCCGTGTAGTCGGCCTGCACGGTGTCGACGCCGGCCTGCCCGGCGAGTCCCAAGCACTTGTAGTTGAACTGCGGAGTGGGCGGAGCGGGCACCGTCCAGGACAATGAAACAATGCTGGCATCGGCGCCCAGGTACGACGAGTAGGCGAGCGTGCCCGCCGGGGGTGTCGCCGTGCCCTCGGCTGCGGCGTCCTCGACCGCGACCTCGAACTTGTAGACTTGATTCACGAGCAGCGTCGTCGCCGAGCCCGTGACGATGGTTCGCGTGGGCCGGAGGTTCACTGTCAGGATCCGAGTGACCGAGCTCTCCGCGTAGACCGGTCCCTCGTCGAAGGTCGCGGTCAGGGTTGTCGTGCCCGCCTCGAATGCCCCAGGGGTGTAGGTGACGGTGCAGTCTCCGTTCGCGTCCAGGGTCGCGTCGTACGTCAGGGGAACGCTTCCCTCGAACACGCCGGTCCCGTCCGTCGACAGCGTCACCGTCTCTCCCGTCAGATCGCCCGGGACGCCTGCCGGAGTGTCGTCCTCCACGTGGATCGTGACCGTCACATCCTGGAAGATGTAGGCGGTAGAAGGAGTGACCGTCATCACGACATCGGCTTCGCGCTTCTCGATTCTCTGGTCGAAGTAGCCGCTCTCGGACGCGTAGTTCGAGTCTCCGCTGTAGCTCGCCGTGAGGCGGTGAACGGTGTCCATCCCGTCGACGCCGTTCGCGGTGTACTCCACCATGCACTCACCCGCTGGATCCAGGGTGCAGTTCGTAGAGCTGAACGTCCCATTGGCTCCGGCGTCACTCGAGAAAGTGATCGTGCCGCTCGGGATGGGTGCCACGCCCGATATCCCGGCGACCCTCGCCCTCACCGTGGCTGTGTCGCCCACGGTGAGGGCGGTGTCCGAGCCCTCGACGTTGACCTCGACACACCAATTCACCGTGACGGGTCCACTGTCGGAGCTCGCCGCCCAGTTGGCTGAGGAGGGGACGTACGTTGCGCTGATCGTGTGCGGAGATCCAGCCGCCGAACTCGGGTAGTACGTGACCGTGCAGGAGCCCCCGACCAGGCTGGGGGAGGACTCGCTGAACGTCCCTGCGCCGCTGCTGGAGAAGTCCACCGTTCCTTCAGGGGTGCCGTTGTTGGGCGCTCCCGCGGTGTTCGTCACCGTCACCTCGCAGGTGACGGCTCCCCCGGCGCAGACCGTCGTGGGATCAAGAGTCAGCTTCAGGCTCGTCGAGTCCGCCGCCAGTCCTGGGATCCCGATGGCTGAGCACGCGAACAGCGCGAGGGTGAGGGCCCAGACAACGGACCGCCGCCGCGCCGAGGTTCTCGACAGAGCGAATCCCTTCTTGCACGTCTCTCTGCTTCCTAGTCGCTCGTTCACGTTGTCCCCCTAGAAGTTCACGCCCGTGCTGAGGGCGGCGCGCGTCAACCCGTACCGGCCGAAGGTCGCCTGGAAGGAGAGCACGCCAGGCGACAAGCGGAACGCCAGTTGAGTCCCCAAGCTCGCGAAGCCGAACTCGTCACCACGTTGCGCGAACGCAACGCTCGTTCCCGCGGAGAAGGCGCCTTGCGCCAAAGACAGGCGCATCGCAAGACCCGTCAACCCTCGCTCCAGCCCCGTCGCGCTGGCATTGAACGCTCCGGTCATGCTTCCCAGGCTGAGGGAGGTGCCTGCGCTGGCGGACAGGTTCCTCACGGAGAGCGTGTCTAGCGCGATCGCAGTCTGGAAGGGGCCGGACGAGAGCGAGAGGGTGATCCCTCCTAGCGTCGGAATGGCCCCGCCGAAAAGCGTGAGGGACCCGCCGATGCCCGCCTCCTTAGACAGGCGGCTAGAGAAGCTAACCGTTGCGGACGGCGTCTGTGTCGGGGTGAAGGTGCCGCTCGCGCCGATCTGAAGGTCGCCGAGGGCGAAGGAACCGCAGTCCCGGCTACCCAGGCAGATCCCACTCACCGACAGAGTCACGAACAGGTTGCCCGGGTCCACGGTTCCGACGGCCGAGTACCCCTTGACGCTGGTCCCCGCCTGTGCGGCGTCGAAGCCGATCACGCCTGAGATCGAGGTCACCTCCGCACGCCATGAGACGTAGGTCAGGCTTCCCCAGGCGTAGCTCTGGCTCTGGGAAGGGTAGTAGAGCGGAGCGAACGAGGAGGACGGGGCCGGGAAGTTCACGTCCTGGAACATGAGAAGCTCTTTGATGCTCCACCCCGCATACGACCAGGATGTCGTCAGGCGGAGGGCCACAAACAGGGGATCAGCCGGCGGGATGACCACTGCGTTGGGCAGGTTGTTGACATCGACGACGGCTTCAAACGGCACGGCAAACCACATCTCTGGGCGGATCGAGAGCTCGTCCAAGGCGATGCCGTAGGCGGCGAGACTCCCCGCTTTCGCCTCGCCGGCCAACACCAGATGCTCCGGCCCGGCCATGTTGGTGGCGGCGTCAATGAGCAGGTCAGCGAGGCCAAAATCGACCTTGAGGTCAAGGTTTGAGGCGATGCCGAACTCAAGCATCGCGAACTCGCTCGGGGTATCCAGCTTGATCTCACCCGTCACGGTGGTTGGAATCCGTCGGGCCACGAGGTCCAGTCCGAATTGCCCCGACAGCTGCCCGTAGGCGGCCCCTCCCCCTATCGCCAGCACAAGGGCTGCGAACCAGGCGAAGCGCACCGTCCTTTCGAGAGGCCGGTTCTGCTCCCCCGAGTTCCGTCCGTGCTGGCCTCTGCTGTTGCCCGAGAAGCTCGCGTTCTGTTCCACGACAACCTCCGACGCCGGACTCCTGTCCGTCGCCTGTCGCCCCCGCGTCCCTTGTCCCCTCCTCTGGAAGTGGTACGCTTCCGCCCGAGAAAAGGGACAGGGGCACGCGGTGAGCGCGGTGTATCCGCAGGCACGGACCAACGTGGCGAATCGTAGCGCCCCTTCCCCCTCTTAGCCTTCGCCTAACCGGACCGCCAGCCCTCCTTTCGCTTCTCTAGAAAGCAAACGGCCTGTCCCGAATGGACAGGCCATCTTTACCCCCAGTGTGCCCTCACCAGCACCGCGCCCCCGATGACATTCGCAGGCCTCGCGATCGCCTGCAGCCCGGCTGGCCCCATGTGCGGGTCCCGTGGCTTTGCGCCGCCACCTTGCGATGGCTTTGCCCTCTTCGATCGCACCCAACCCAGCGGCGGTGATCCTAGCACAACCTCCGCCTCCTGGTCAAGTCTAGCGGATACCACGAGGAGATACCAAGACACAAGAGGAGTTTCCACTGACTCTCCGTCAGTCGCCCATCGTAGCCCTGAAGAGCTCTCAGCCATCGATACACTGCGGGCAGACGACCGCGCCGTGCCGTCCGTGAATTCCTGTCTCCGCCAGACCGTCCTGCTACCAGACCATCTCGTCGACGATGCTTCCGTCCGGCGTCGTGAGGAAGAGCTCGTCGTGAGTCGGGTCGAGATACAGCGCGTGGACATCGTGGGTCGGGTTGAAGAGGTCGGCGCAGACGCGGTAGGGATCGTTGGGGACGAGTTCCGTATCCTGCGGGAAGACGTACCGCCCTTCGAAGTCGCTGATCACCCAGCCGCCGAGATTCACCGCAACGTCAGAGAGATTCAGCAGTTGAATGCACTGCGCCGTGCGATCGACCTCGTGGAGGATGACTCGCACCATGGCAACCGAGGTCGTGGTCGGACCGCTTGCGGGCTGCTGGCGGGGGAGCTGGCTCCACAGCCGATCGAACTCCCTTGTGAACTCGGTCACGGCGGAGCGGGCCGCTGAGCCGGACGGGCAGCGAATCACCACGAGGCCATCGAAGGTCCGTTGCGCGGTGCGATCCGTCCACCCGTAGGACCCCGTAATGAGCGTCGTCTCGTCCAGGACGGCAAAGAGGTGCCGGAAGGGTTCGGCAGCCGGTGCGAGCGCGACCGGTACGTTCGCCACCACGAGCTTCCCATACTGGCTCCCCATCTCGGTCTCGGCGGCCACGGGCAGGATCACCTGAACGGACACGCCTCGACCGGCCGCACGAACGACGGCGTCGCCAAGCTGACCGTCTGTGAAGCTCGAGACAGCGATCTTCAGGGAACGTTGCGCGCTCTCGATCAGTTGGCGAACCACCGCCTGTGCCCCGTTACCCGTCTGGGGTGAGACCAGGTACGGTTGGGCCGTGCACGCCTGTCCCCAGGCGCCGACGTGGACGCACAGAACCACGAGCAGCAACCCACATAGCGGCTTCAACACGGGTCCCTCCTTCGAAGCGTCCGCGGCTCTCCGTCCTGCCGTGCCCCCTTCTTGACTGTCGAGGGGAGGAGAGGACTCTACTGCGCGCGGTTTCGCGTGACAAGCTTGGAGAGCCTCTGTCAGGCCCTAGCGGAGCGTCGGCAGAGGCGATCCCTTCGTGGAAAGTGGCTCGCGACCAAGACGAGCGGCGGGCTCGTCCTTGCCCCGGCGCGCCCCCTCCTTTCGCGACGGCTTGGCGCTTCGGCGGTGCCCCGTCTCCAGAATGGTGAGGTTCGCGAGGAGGCGCCGCAGCGTCTCCTCGAACCGGTCGATCTCCTGCGCCGAGAGTCCGGCGTAGAAAAGGCGGTTCATCTTCTCGGAGACTTCCTCGTAGGTCTTCTGCCAGGTCTTGTCCTTGGTCGTCCTGCGGACAAGGATCACGCGCCGATCCTCTCGAGAGCGGACGCGCTCTACGAAGCCCGAGGCTTCGAGTCGGTCGAGGAGGGTCGTGAGCGTGGACTTCTCGAGCGACGTGCGCTTGGCCAGCTCGCCGATCGCGATCCCGTCCTCCTGCCAGAGGACGAACAGGATCCGTCCCAGGGGCGGGCTGATCTCCTCGATGCCGTGGTCCTTGAGCAGGCGGGCAAAGATCCGACCGGCGACGTGGTGAACCTTCGCGATCAGGAATCCCCCCTCTCGTGGCCCCCTCATCGGTCGGCGACGCGAAACTCGATCCGCGAGGAGTGGTACCACCCGGAGACGAACCGGGGAAGGAGACGCAGCACGGTGTAGTCCGGATCATCGACCCCGGCTGGGTAGTAGCGCTCCCATCCCTCGACCCACAGGGCCTTTCGGATCCTGGGGTCCGCGACGACCTCAAGATCCCCGGCGAGCATCATCCCGACGAACCGCGGGTAGTCGCTGAAATAGACACAACCCTTCGGGTTCCTCTTGAGCTCCTCGATCTTCGCCGATGACGTGTTCGTCCCGAGGTAGAGCAAGAGGTCGTCCTCGTGGCCCGCGAAGAGAGGGGCGAGCGTGGGGAACTCCTCCCTGTTCCGCAGGTTGAACATCACTCTTGTTCGCGGGTACCCGTCGGGGCCGACGGTCGTCACGTAGGCGCCGTTCGCCGTCTCCAAGAGCTCGACCGCGGCCTTCTTCAGCTCTTCGACGTTCATCCGCGACCTCCTCCTCGACTCACCGTTGGGTGACGAATAGTAAGACATCCAACTATCGTCATCAACCCCGCTCGTCAACGAGCTCAAGGGGGTATCCTCTGCTCACCGCGAGGACATCCCCAGGAAAGGAGGGTTCATGCCCGAGCTCCCAGAGATCGTCTGTCGGGCGGAGGAGATGGCGAGGGCGCTTCCTGGGCGGACGATCCGCGGGATCGAGATCCTGCAACCCAAGTGCCTGAACGTCACCCCCGCGGCGTTCACGAAGGCGCTTCGTGGGGCCACCGTCGAGGCCGTCTCCCACCGAGGGAAGTGGATCGTGACCGAGACGAACGGCGGAGACCTCCTCATCAACCTTGGGATGGGCGGGGAGATCCTCCTCGTCCCTTCTCGCCAGCTGCCCGCCAAGTGGCGGGTGAGGTTTGCCCTCGCCCAGGGGAAGGACCTGGTCGTCAACTTCTGGTGGTTTGGTTATGTGCATTACGTTCCATCCGGGGCGATCGACGACCATCCGATGATCGCTACGCTGGGGCCCGACGCGCTTGACGTGACCCTGCCCCAGTTCCGGAGCCTCCTTCGCAGCCGTCGCGGGGCGGTCAAGGGCTTCCTCCTCGACCAGGCGAAGCTCGCCGGGATTGGGAACGCCTACGTCCACGACATTCTTTTCCGGGCGGGGCTCCACCCGCTCCGCACGATTCCGAGCCTTTCCTCCGTGGAGGTCCGCGGGCTGCACCGCGCGATTCGGGTCGAACTTCGGCGGAGTATCGAGAAGGGAGGCGCCTTCTATGAGGTTGGCCTGGACGGGAAGCCTGGGGGCTTCACCGCGGAGGACCTCCTCGTCGGCTACCGCGAAGGGAAGCCGTGTCCAACCTGCGGTGCGCCCGTCGTGAAGATCAAGACCGGGGGAACGTCGAGCTTCCTCTGCCTGCAGTGCCAGCCGCTCTTGTAGGCCTTCGTCCCAGGCCGCCGGCGCGCAGAGGCTCCTAGACGCTCCGGGGCCTCCGGCTCAAGAACTCGGGCTGGTTCGAGAGGACCTCCGCGACGATCGCGTCCGTGTCGTGGCGGAACTGGCGCTCCGCGCGCTCCCTCGAGGTCAGAGCGGCGGACGAGGTAGCCGGTGATGCGGACGAACTCCGAATCCTCGCACCCCACGGACAGCCCGCGGACGCCGCTTTGAAGGGCCCCCTCGACAATGTTGAGGACGCCCTCCGGGTTGTCCCTCGCGGTCGGCTCGAACACGAGGATCGTGCTCACCCCGCCGTCCAGGACGTCGTGCTGGCCCCCTTCGACCCTCAGGTGTTCGTACAGCCCGGGCTCCTGCGTCGCCGGGATCCTCACGCCAGGCGTGAGGTCGCGATCGTTCTGGAGACCTACCTGGGCGTGGAACGCCACCCGTCCTTTGGAGGCCTCGCAGTAGACGGCGGGGTGCCGCTTCAGCTCTTGGGCGAGCCGGCGGGTGATCCTCTGCCCGAGCGCGCCTCCGGCCGTTCGCCCCGTCCCATCAGGATCTCCACCTCCTCGGCCAACCCGACGACGCCAGCGTAGGCGGTAAAGCGGTTTCCTTACAGCAGCCCCTCCCAGACGAGAAAGCTCGACTCGAGGAATCCGAGGTCCTCGACGAGGTAGCGGACGCGGCTGTTCGTCACCCCCACCTGAAGCTCGGCGTACTCCGGGATCGCCCTCTCGACGAAGTCGCGCGCGGATCCTCCACCCTCACTCCGGGGGATACTCTGCCTCGTATCGCCCTCCTGCCCGCCTACTCCGCACCGGGGCACAGCGCGGCGAAGTCGATCTCTGCCGACGGGAGGACCGTCGCCCCGAGGGTCTTCCACACGTCGTTCATCATGGCCGCGGTCCCAGCATTCCCGCCTGCACTGTGGGCGTCGGCGAGGACCGTCACGCCGTACCCCAGGAGCTGCGCACTGCGGAGGGTGGCGTTCAGACAAGCGGTAGAGGAGAGCCCGGTCAGGAACAGGGTCTTGATCCCGCGGGCGTCGAGCTCCGCCTGAAGCGTTGTCTGGTCGAATCCGCTCGCGTAGCGCTTCTGGACAACCGGCTCCCCCTCCCGCGGGGCGATCGCGTCCGGGAAGCCGACGAGTGGCGAGTCGACGGAGACTCCGGGGTTCTCCACGTGCTGGATGTACAGGACCGGAACACCACTTGTCCGCGCGAGCTCGAGGAGCGGCGCGATCTTCGCCACGATGCTCGTCCCGTCCGCCGTGAACCAGCGCCCCCCCTCGACATACAGTCGCTGAACGTCCACGATCACGAAGGCCTTGTCACAGGCGGCGTTCGCGGAGAGACCGAGCGCCACGAGAAGAGCTGCCGCCCCCAACGGCAAGACACGCCCCATTCGAATCCCTTTCATCTCTCGCCTCCCTGGTGCTTGCTTTCGGTCCGACGATCGGATTCTACAACGAGCCGCATCGTGCCAGCACCGCCAACGGTTCAGGCCCCGCCCCGGCCAACCGGTCCAGGAAGGGCCTCGGGGGGGGCGCCTCTCCTCCGGCGAGGTATGATCCTCCTGTAGTGGTCGGAGGGCGGGGGGTGAGGAGGCGAGTTTGGCTCAGTCCCCTCGCCGTTTCGGGCCCCCTGTGAGACGGCCGGTAGGGGGAGCTGCGCCTGAGGACCGGCGTCCTGGGGTCGCTGCTCGTCTCGTCCGGATCGCGACCTGGAGGCGCGGCAAGCTGCGTGCACACTGATCCTTCTTCTCGGTTGGATCGACACAGACGGAGATGGTCTGCCGGAAGTCCCGGATCCGGCACTGCGCAGGGCGGAAACCCTGAGGAGGTCGCGGATGACTGACCGCTTCGAAAGGATGGGCGAGGAGCATCGATCTTCCGTGGTTTCGCTCTTCAATCACTACGTCCTGGAGGGGTTCGCTGCCTACGCGGAGGAGCCGGTCCCGCCCTCCTTCTTCGACCGACTCCGCAGTCCCACGGAGGGCCATGTGGCGCTTGTTGCTCTCGATGAAACCGGCGACGTTGCCGGATTCGGCCTCCTGCGACCCTATCACTGGGCGGGTACCCTGCGCCGCACGGCCAGGGTCTCCTACTTCCTCACGTCCTGACCAGACGAGGAAAGGGCTCGGGGCGCAGCTCCTGGCGCGGCTGACCGAAGTGGCCCGGGGACGCGGGATCGACAACCTGGTCGCGGACGTCTCCTCGCTGAACGAGGCGAGCCTCGCCTTCCACCGGAAGCAGGGATTCACTGAACGAGGGCGGCTCATGACCGTGGGACGGAAGCGAGGACACGACTTCGACGTCGTCCTCTTTCAGAAGGCGATTTGACGAGGCGAGACGGCCTTCGTGGCGGTCTTCGGCGGCGAAGGTGACGTTCGTCACAATGTGATCCACATCACCAAGGAGGAGCTCACCCAGGGAAGAAGGGAGTTCTCTTCGACTGGGACAGCCATCCCGCCGTCACGGTCGCTGCGTATGACGGCCGCTTGGATCTGGGAAGCCAGCTCTCTCTCGGATACCGTCACCGCACAGCCGTCTCGAGGCGAAGGAGGTTCTCATGAAGAGGATGGTGGCCTACTGTGGCCTTGTCTGCTCGGAGTGCGAAGCGAGGGTCGCCACGCAGAAGGGGGACATGCAGGCCTTGACCCAGCTTGCCGAGAAGTGGAGCGTGGAGTTCGGCTCACCGATGACGGCCGAGGCGTGCCTTTGCGACGGCTGCCTCCCGGCGACCGGGCGGAAGATTGGCTACTGCTCTCAGTGCGAGATCCGCGCCTGCGCCGCGGCTCGGAAACTCGAGAACTGCGCCCACTGCGCGGACTATGCCTGCGAGAAGCTCCAGGGTTTCTTCAAGATGGCGACCAAGGCCAAGCCGGTCCTCGACGAGATCCGCGCGACGATCTAGCTCCCTACCAGCTCAAGGGCTTGCACAGGACCTCGCGGAGCTGGAGGTCGAAGAAGCGGTTCGCGTGAGCGGCTCGCAGGACGACCGCCGTGTCCGCGCCGCGCCCCGTCCCCCCCACCGCGATGACGTCCCGATCGGTCGGAATCGCTCCCGCGTCCGCAGCCATGACCGCGATCTCGACGCAGACTTTCATCCCCTGCCCGAAGAGCCGAAGCGTGTGGGCGATCATCTCGACCGGGGTCACCCCGCCGAGCTTCCCGGAGATCGAGCGGCCGACGCCGGAGAGGGCATGGGACGCGGTCACGATGGGAACGTCCGCCGCGCGGAGGGCCTTCTCGTGCTTGGGAAGAAGCTCGGACACGTCGCCCTCGCGAAGGCCGACCTGATGCGTCACGGCGACAAGACGGGTTTCCCCCTTGGTCAGGGCCTTGGCGAACCGCACGGCCGTCGCGCCTGTCGTGGTCGCGACGACGACGTGCTCGATCCCGCCTTGTTCGAGCCGGTGGGCGACAAGACGGATCACGTGGGCGGTATTCTCCTCTCCCGCGCCGGGGAAGCCGGCCATCGCAGGTTCGTTCATACGCTCCTCCCTTCTTGCCCTCCGAGCTCGGCGGCAAGCTTCGAGATCCCTTCAAGGTCCAGCACGCCCGCCTTTCCCCAGCCCGCCTCGCCCTGGGGGACGTCCGGGCGGACGCGCACGTAGAGGTCCATGGCGCGGGTGCCGAGCTCGGACGCGGGGACAGCGCTTGCCAGCGCGACGAGGCGCTCCTCGACCTCCGGAAGGAGATCGCCGAACTTGCCGGCGAGGTAGCGTCGCACCCCCTCCGGGTCCATCGGAGCCGCCTTGGCCAGGGCCCGCAGGCCCGAGGGAGTCCGCACGCATGGGACGAGCCGGCCCATGAACTCCACGCGTTCCGCACCGAGCTCCGCGCGCTCCTCGGCCACTTTCTCCCGCTCGGCGGCGGGCCGGGGCTCGTAGACCCCGAGCCTTCTCCCCTTCGATTGGGCCGTGAGGCCGGCGATCGCCCGGCCAAGCGTCAGCGCCTCCTCTTCGGCGTAGCCGAGGCGTTGCGCAACCACCGCAGCCCAGAGCGTGAGGAACGGCGCCCGATTGACCCGAATCTCGGCCATGAGAGGAGTATAGCGTTCCTGCGGGGAGGAGACCCTCTCCTCCTCCTAGTCCCAGCGGAAGAAACGGACCGTCAGCAGGGCCGAGACGGCGAGGAACCCGAGGAGGACGAGCATCGCCTGGGTGTCCCACCCAAGGCCGAGCCAGGGCCCTTGCAGGAGCAGGACGGCGTGGTGGGCAGGCGTGATCTTGGCGACGACCCCCAAGGCCCCGGTCAGGACCTCGGGGGGCGGGCCGGCTCCGCCGAGGATCATCATCACAAACCATAAGGAGGGCTCCGGCACCCTGCGCCGCACGCGCCGTAGGAAGGAGGGCGCCGAGCAGCACCCCGACCGAGGCGAAGGTGAGGGTGGAGAGGAGGAAGGCACCGACGACCCCGGCGATCGACTGCGGGGCGTGGATGGGGTGCTCGAGCGAGGAGGCGAGACCGACGAGGAGGCTCCCGACGACGGCGATCGCGAGCCCCCAATCCTCGAGCAGCCCGCGCCACTCCCTGCGCGCCGGGCCGAGGGAGGAGAAGAGGTCGAGCGCTTCCCCAACGCGCATTCGGTCGCGGAGGGCCGAAGCCCCTGGAGGCACTCGACCGTCGTCCTCTTCCCGGCGCCGTTCCGACCAAGGAGACCAAGAAGGAGACGTCGGCCACGGCAACGAGCCGGCCGTAGCGCTTCCTCAGGTGTTCGACCTCGATGACCTTCTCCATCCGCCTCCCCACGACAGAACCGGTCTCTGGAGGATGGGCGCCAGTCTAGCGGCGGTTGAGGGATCGCGTCAACCGGCGCTTGGACTTGCCCCGCCCTGCCGGTATCCTCGCTTGGGGTCGGCGGGCGAGCCGGCCCTCTGCTATGGCCAAGACTGCGCTCCCTGCCCCGACGATCACTCTCGACCCGGCTCACGCACGTCGCTTCCTCCTCGCTCACCAGCGCCTTCTCCCGCCCCGGCGCCTGGCGGGAAAGGAGGGAATCCTCGACTTCATCCGACATGTGGGCTGCATCCAGTTCGACCCGATCGACATCGTGGGGCGAAACCCCGACCTCGTCCTCCAGTCCCGCGTCGCGAGCTACGCCCCCGCGTTCCTGGACGAGCTCCTGTACGCCGATCGCCGGCTCGTCGACGGGTGGGACAAGATGTCGGCCATCGTCCTATCCGAGGACTGGCCGTGCTTCGCGCGGCACCGGACCCTCATGGAAAAGCAGCACGGGGACCCGGAGAAACCGGCGATGAAGATCGCGCCTTACGTGCTCGAGAAGATTCGTCGCTTGGGTCCACTCTCGTCCCGCGACATCGAGCATGCCGAGAAGGTGGACTGGTGGTGGGGAAGACCGACGCGGCTCGTGCGCGCGTCGCTCGAGACCCTGTCGGCCATGGGCGTCGTTCTCACCCATCACCGCGTGCGGAGCGTCCGCTACTTCGATCTCGCAGAACGGCTCCTCCCGCCGGAGATCCGGGACGCCGCGGACCCCCACCCCAAGGACGAGGCCTACGAGGCCTGGCACGTCCTGCGCAGGATCGGCGGCCTGGGCTTGGCTCCTGCGAGCGGCGCCCCGGAGTACTGGTGGGCGATCAGGGGCGTGAAGGGAACGGCGGCGAGGGCCAAGGTCCTCTCGCGACTCGTCGAGCGCGGCAAGGTCCTTCCTGTGGCCGTGGAGGGCGTCCCGAAGCGGACATTCTTCCTCCGCACGTCTGATCTCCCGACCCTCGAGGCCGCCGCGGACCCGCCCTCAGCGCCCAGCGAGGCCTCCTTCCTGGCGCCGCTCGACAACGTCGCCTGGGACCGCGATCTCCTGCGCCGAGTCTTCGGCTTCGACTACTGCTGGGAGGTGTACAAGCCGGCTGCAGAGCGCCAGTACGGGTACTACGTCCTCCCGGTCCTCCTCGGCGACCGCTTCGTCGCTCGCGTCGAGCCCCGCTTCGACAAGAAGGCGCGTGTCCTCACGATCGCGGGGTGGTGGTGGGAGAACGGGGTCCGACCGGACGCAGGGATGAAGGCGGCGCTCGCCGCCGGCCTGCGGGACTTCGCGGCCTACCTCGACGCGCGCGACGTCCGGCTGGACCCAAAGCTCGCGCAAGAAAGAGGCCTTCGCACTGCTCTCGGCCTGGGCAGGGCGAAAAAGAGGACCTAGTACGGCACGTTCTGTGGCCTAAGCGCGACCGCGCGGGCTCCATCCTCTCCCTGGAGGACGGAGAACGGGACACCGTAGGCCGCCTTGAGCGTCGCCTCAGTGATCGCCTCGGTCGGAGCGGCAGCGGGCGAGGCCTCGCCCCGAACGAGGAACAGGACCCGATCGGCGTGGCTGAGGGCGCTCGTCGGGTCGTGCGTCGAGAGGACGACCGAGACCCCGGCTCGGGAGAGCTCCCGCGCGACCCCCAGGACACGCGCTTGGTAGAAGGGGTCGAGGTGCGCATCGGGCTCGTCCAGGAGGAGGACCCCCGCCCCCTGCGTGAGGCCACGGGCGATGAGGACGAGCTGCCGCTCCCCCCCGCTCAGGGTCGTGAACGACCGGTCCGAGAGCGGTGCGATGCCCACCACCTCGAGTGCCCGTTCGGCCTCGCGGCGGTCCTCCGGTCCCGGCCTGGCCAGCGTCCGGAGGTAGGGAGCCCTTCCCAAGAGGACCATCTCCGTGACCGAGTACGGGAAGGCCGGTTCGTGGAGCTGGGGGACGAGGCCGATTCGCCGCGCTCGCTCGCGAGCCGCGAGGGCATGAAGGTCCACGCCGTCGAGGAGGACTGCTCCGGCCGTGGGACGGCGAATCCCAGCCAGGCACTCGAGGAGGGTCGTCTTTCCACATCCGTTCGGTCCGAGAACGAAGAGGACCTCCCCCTCCTCGACGGCGAACGAGACGCCGCGCAGGACGTCCTCGCCTTTCCGGTACGCGAACCGGACCCCCGCCGCCTCGAGCCTCATCGTGCCTCTCCTCTCCGTCGCAGGAAGACCCGCAGGACGGCGAGGAACGCCGGGACGCCCACGATCCCGGTGAGGACGCCAAGAGGGATCTCGCCGGGGAGAACAGAGCGCGCGATCGCGTCAAGGACGAGGAGGGTCGTCGCGCCGAGGGCGGCGCTCGCTGGAAGGAGCTTTGCCTGGTCGGAGCCGACGATCGCCCTCCCCACGTGAGGGACGATCAGTCCCACCCATCCGATCATCCCCGAGATCGAGACCGACGCAGAGACGAGCAGGGTCCCCGCCGCGACGGCAAGCGGTCGAAACACCCTCGTGTTCACCCCGAGCGCGCCCGCCTCGGCGTCGCTCAGGGACAGGAGATTCAGGCGCCAGCGGAGAGAGAGGAGAACGAGGAGCCCCGGCGCAGAGACGGCGGCCACGGGAAGGAGGTCGCTCCACCGCGTGCCGCCGAGGCCGCCGAGGAGCCAGAACGTGATCGCGGGGAGCGTCCTCAGAGGGTCGGCGACGTACGTGACGAGACCGAGGAGGGAGCTGAAGAAGGCCCCGACGAGGACCCCGGTGACGACGAGGGCAAGCGGGGAGAACCCGAACCTCGCGCCGAGGAGGAGGAGGAGGCCGACGGCCGCGAGCCCGAACAGGAAGGCTCCACCCTGCACTGCCGCCGGACTCCCGACGAGGAGGGCGAGGGCCGCGCCGAAGGCCGCGCCGGAACTCACGCCGAGGATGCGGGAATCCACGAGCGGGTTCCGGAAGACGCCCTGGAACAAGGCTCCGGTAAGTCCCAGGTTTGCCCCGACCAAACCCGCTGCGACCGCCCGCGGGACGCGGACCCGCCACAGGATCGACCCGGCGAGCGACGTCGAGCCCTCCCCGAATCCCTGAAAGAGACTCGCCAAGGAGAGCGGGTAGCGACCGACGAAGAGGGAGCCGACGAAGGCCGCGAGGGGAGCGATCCACAGGAGATGGACGAGCCAGGCGTGCCTCCGGCTCATGGACAACCGCTGCCCGCGAGCTCCTCCGCCGAGAGCTCGAGCCCGTATACCTCGCGGTGGAAGGCCTGGACCTCGGCACAGAGGTCAATCCCTAGAGCCCCAGGATGGAGCGTCTCGGCGAGCCAGAGAAGGCCGAGGAGGGCGTCGGGGACCGGCGTGTCCCACGGCGCGATGAGCCGAGGCATCTTGTACACCCGGCCGGAAGCCACGGCCGAGACACGCTGCCAATTCGGGTCCGCGAGGAGGTCCTTCGGCTCCGCCGTGCTGTAGGGGGCGAGGATAACGACCTCCGGATCCCAGACGAAGATCTGCTCGAGGTTGATCTCGTTCCACGACCCCACGAGGCCGGCGCTGACCGACGCGCCGCCGGCGGCCTCGACGAGGAGGGTTTGGAACATCGTCCCGCTCGCGACACGCAGGGGATCGGGGCCCGAGAAGAGGACCCGCGGCCGCGCGAGGTCCGCCGTCGCAGCTTCGGTGGCCGCGAGGGTGTCTTCTACCTTCCGGGCGAGGGCCCGACCGCGTGCCTCCGCCTCCCCTCCGAGCGCCTGCCCAGTCGTCCGGAGAGCGCTCGCCAGGTCGGCGAACGTCTCGACCTGGTACTCAAGGACAGGAAGCCCGACCTCACGGGCAAGGCGGGAGAACGCCGCGTGGCGGGTGGCGTCGGCAAGGACGAGGTTGATGCCGAGCGCAGCGAGGTCCTCGAGGTTCGGATCTCCGAAGCGGAGCTTGATCGCGAGGTCGGGGTCGAGGCGACGAAGGACTTCGGGAGCTTGGCTGGCCGTCCGCAGTCCGATGTACCAGCCGGCGACGACCTGCTCCTTCGCCCCCAGGGCGTACAGGTAGTAGGTGCCCATCCCGTAGGGGCTCGCGATCCGTTGCGCCTCGTCCGGGACGGTCACGATCCGGCCCATCGGGTCGATGACCTCCCTCGCTGGCGCAAACAGCCCCACGGCCGCAATGACCCCGGCCACGAGAATCCCCTTCATCCATCGTCTCATCGTCGCTCCTTGTCCATCGCTTGCCGTGCTCTCTCAAGCCAGGCAAGGGCGCTCTCGACCTGCGTCAGCCGGAAACTTGCGGCCAGATGACCCACCTCCGGGTCGTCCGTCGCGACCCGCCGCGCGTCCGCAAGGCGCTGGCGGAGCCTCTTCAGACACTGACTCTCCGCCCGGAGGAGAGCCGGGAGGTGCTCCGGCGCAAGTCGGCGAAGGAAGTAGACCTTGGCCAGGAACTCCAACCGGAGGTCGCGAGGGGAGCGTACCGGAGAAGTCACCCACCCCCAGAAGGTCCCCTCCCCCATCGGTGTCACGGTGTAGACGGTCCGACAGGGGCCCTCGCTGAACCTCGTACCCTTCGCCCGAGCGAGGCCCTCGGCCTCGAGACGATGAAGGACGGCGTAGAGCTGACTTGACGCAACGCGCCAGATCCCTCCCAGTCCCTGGGTCACGCGCTCGCGCAGGGCGTAGGCATGGGCCGGCTCCTCAACAAGAAACCCCAGGATGGCATACGCCGCGCCTGGATACTTCTTCGAACGCGCCTCTTCCATCATGGAATAGTCGTACGAAGCGTACTGCTGCGTGCGGAGCCTGTCAAGAGATCCCTGCGCCGATGGTGAGACTCTTCAGAAACGTTGTCAGCGAGGCGGGCGACTGCTACACTTGCGCCGATTCTCTCCGAGATGAACAGAACGGCGTTTGGGATGGAAGCGACTCGCGTCGTGGCGGGCCTTCGCCGGCCCACCCGCCGCGCCCCCGGCGGCCTGAGGCTGGTGCCGGAATGCGGGCCAAGCCAAAACCAGGTCGGCCGAGCCGCCTGCCCCGCGGCGAGATGCGGACCGTGGTTGGGCGGCACGCCGGAGAAACCCCTCCCGACGGATGGGCTTGCCGCGACGGAGACGAAGATCGCCCTTCCCGTTGAACGCGTCTTGAGGACGATCCACGTCCTTCGCGGCCAGAAGGTGATCCTCGATGCGGACCTCGCCGCGCTGTACGACGTCGAGACAAAAGCGCTGACGCGAGCGGTGCGGCGGAATTCTGATCGGTTCCCGCCGGACTTCATGTTCCAGCTCAACGAAGCCGAGTTCGACGCCTTGAGGCGCCAGATTGGCGCCTCAAGCGCTTGGGGAGGGAGGAGGTATCCTCCCTACGCCTTCACGGAGCAGGGCGTCGCCATGCTTTCCAGCGTGTTGCGCGGCCCCCGCGCCGTTCAAGTCAACATTGGGATCATGAGGGCGTTCGTTGAGCTCCGGAGGATGCTGGCATCGAGTGAGGAGCTGTCACGGAGGCTGGATGCGCTGGAGGCGAAGTATGACGACCAGTTCCAGGTCGTCTTTGGGGCAATCCGCCAGTTGATGAGCCCCACGCCCAAGGCCGCCCGACGAGCGATCGGATTCGCCGCCACCCCCGATGGAGGAGAGCCCTCCTCCCGGGCCAAGAAGGCAGCGGAGCGCCAGAGTTCGAGGCTCCTCCGCGCACGGCCGGAGCGGAGCGAAGAGGAGTAGCCGGAGATGAAGCCAGAGGTCTTCGTCCACCGTTGGAAGGGGAAGGCCTCGGGGGCTGCCGAGTCCTCAAACTACTCGCTCTTCCTGACCGAACTCTGTGACCTCCTCGACGTACCGCACCCGGATCCCGCCCGCCCAGAGAACGACCTGAACGCCTATGTCTTTCAGCGGCGCGTTGTCTTCCAGCACGGAGATGGAACGACGAGCACGGGATTCATCGACCTCTATAAGCGGGGCTCCTTCGTCCTCGAGGCGAAGCAGGGAATCGAGGAGGAGTTGAGGAAGGAGGACGGCCCTGCTCTGTTCGCGCCGCGGTCCCCGCGGCGATCGAGCGCCGTCTCCCGAGGCACGCCGCGGTGGGACCGCCTGATGGTCCAGGCGCGGAATCAGGCCGAGGGCTACGCGCGGGCGCTGCCCGCCGCCGAGGGGCGGCCGCCCTTCATCCTTGTCGTGGACGTGGGACACACGATCGAAGTCCACTCCGAATTCACCTGCACCGGAGGGATCTACGTCCCCTTCCCCGACGCGCGGAGCCACCGGATCCCTCTCTCCGCCCTCCTCCAGGAGGAGACTCGCTCCCTCCTCCGGAAGATCTGGCTCGACCCGATGTCCCTCGATTCCTCGCGCGAGAGTGCGCGCGTCACTCGCGAGGTTGCCCAACACCTCGCCCTTCTCGCGCGGTCGCTCGAGGACGCGGGCCATCCCGCGCAGGTCGTTTCCGACTTCCTCATGCGCGCGATCTTCACCATGTTTTCGGAGGACGTCGGCCTCATTCCTGAGAGCGGGTTCTCGGGCCTCCTCGAGGCTCTCCGCGACCAGCCCGAGTCGTTCGTCGCCGCCGTCGAGGAACTGTGGCGAGCGATGAAGGAGGGCGGCTTCTCGACCTCCCTGCGGGCGAAGGTCAAGCACTTCAACGGCCACCTGTTCGAAGAGGCGACCGCCCTCCAACTCACCCGCGAGCAGCTCTCGCTCCTCGCTGACGCAGCGCGCATGAACTGGCGAGACGTCGAGCCCGCGATCTTCGGCACCCTCCTCGAGCGCGCCCTCGACCCCGTCGAGCGGCGCAAACTGGGAGCGCACTTCACCCCGCGCGACTACGTCGAGCGCCTGGTCATCCCCACCGTGATCGAGCCGCTGCGCGAGGAATGGCGGGCCGTGCAGGCGACGGCCCTGACCTATCAGGAACAAGGCGAGCTGGGAAAGGCGCAAGCGGAGATCGACGCCTTCCACGACCGGCTGTGCAAGGTCCGCGTCCTTGACCCGGCCTGCGGTTCGGGCAACTTCCTCTACGTGGCCCTCGAGCACCTGAAGCGCCTCGAGGGCGAGGTCCTCGACGCCCTGCGCAGCCTCGGCGAGAAGACCGCTCACCTGGAGGCCCTCGGCATCACGGTCGATCCGCGCCAGTTCTGGGGACTCGAGGTGAATCCCCGTGCGGCCCCGATCGCGGACCTCGTCCTCTGGATCGGCTACTTGCAGTGGCACCTCCGCACAAGCGGAAGCGCGGACCCACCTGAACCGATCATTCGGCCGGTGCGGAACGTGATCCTCCGCGACGCTGTGCTCACCTGGAAACGGGAGGAGCCCGTTCTCGACGAGAACGGGCTGCCCGTGACTCGCTGGGACGGACGCACGACCGTACTCCACCCAAGGACAGGACGAGAAGTCCCGGATGAGTCGGCCCGCGTCCCGGTTCTCCGGCTGACCGACCCACACCCGGCGGAGTGGCCCGCCGCGGATTTCGTCGTCGGGAACCCACCCCATATCGGGAACTCCCGCATGAGAAGGGAACTGGGAGATGGGTACGCCGAGGCGATCCGCGCCGCCCATCCCGACCTCCCGGAGACCTGCGACTACGTGATGTACTGGTGGGACCACGCCGCCCGCCTCGTCCGGGAAGGGAGGATCCGGCGATTCGGGTTCATCACCACGAATAGCCTCCGCCAGACCCATAATCGACGGATCCTCTCCCTCCACCTCGACGCGCAAGACCCCGTCTCCCTCCTCTTCGCCATCCCGGACCACCCATGGGTCGACGCGGCGGATGGTGCGGCGGTTCGGGTCGCCATGACCGTCGTCGGCCCTGGAGAGCAGCCCGGACGCCTCCTCACCGTCGAGAGCGAGGAGCCGAGCGGGGACCTCGGCCGGAGGGTCACCCTCTCCGAGCGGCAGGGGAGGATCCAAGCCGACCTGACCATCGGGCCACGGGTCGCCGACGCCGTCCCCCTCAAGGCCAACGACCGCATCAGCTGTCCCGGCGTCAAGCTCCACGGATCCGGGTTCATCGTTACAGCGGAGGAGGCGGAGGAGCTTGGACTGGGGCGGATCCCTGGCCTCGAAGACCACATCCGCCCGTACCGGAACGGACGCGACCTGACCCAGACGCCCCGCGGGGTCTTCGTGATCGACCTCTTCGGCCTGGCAGAGGCCGAGGTGCGCGAGAGGTTCCCTGAGGTCTACCAATGGATTCTCGAACGGGTGAAGCCGGACAGGGATGCGAATCCCCGTGAGATCCGCCGCCGGAACTGGTGGATCTTCGGCGAGCCGATCAGCACCTTCCGCCCGCTCCTCGAACCCCTTCGACGGTACATCGCTACCGCGGAGACGGCGAAGCACCGCTTCTTCGTCTTCCTCGAGCGCTCGATCCTTCCGGACAACATGGTCATCAACGTCGCTTTGGACGACGCCTACGTCCTCGGCGTCCTCTCCTGCCGGATCCACGTGACGTGGGCACTCGCAGCAGGGGGAAGACTCGGGGTTGGCAACGACGCCCGCTATAACAAGACCCGCTGCTTCGAGACCTTCCCATTTCCGGACGCGCCGGAGGAGATAGAGCAGAGGATCCGCGACCTCGGCGAAGCCCTCGATGCCCACCGGAAGCGCCAACAGGACCTCCACGACAGTTTCACACTGACCTCGATGTACAACGTCCTGGCCGCGCTCCGCGCGGGGAAGGACCTCTCTGGCGAGGAGCGCGAGATCCACGAACAGGGGCTCGTCTCGGTGCTGCGGACGATCCACGACGACCTGGACGCGGCCGTCGCCGAGGCCTATCGCTGGCCGTCGGACCTCCCGAACGAGGAGATCCTGGAGCGCCTCGTCGCGCTGAACGCTGAACGCGCCAAGGAGGAGCGAGAGGGACTCGTCCGCTGGCTCCGCCCCGAGGTCCAGTCCGCGGGTGCCGTCCAGGTCGCGATCGACGCGAAGGCCGGCCCGCGGCGCACCCCTTCGCGGCGAGCCCCTTGGCCGGCGTCGCTCGTTGACCAAGTCCGCGCCGCCAGCGCTGCCCTCGCCCAAGCGCCCGGTCCGCTGCGCGATACCGAGGTTGCGAGACGCTTCACCCGCGCGCCGGCCAGTCGCGTGCGCGAGATCATGGAAGCCCTCGTGGCCGTCGGGCAGGCGCGGCGCCTGCCCGATGGAAGGTACGCTCGAAGCTAGAGGCGCCTCGCCATCCTCAGACGAGCCGCAGCCCGTCCCCTTGTCGCAGCCTAGAGCCGTGCGAAGTCGACGGCGCGGGCCTTCACGAGGTGCACCCCGACCCGGCGCCACTCAGCGGCGAACAGCGGGATGATCTCGGCGGCCGTCTTCCCGGAGTAGCCGTCGTTCGTCCCTTGAGCGTCCTCGACGACGGTGGCCTCGTAGCCGAGAGCGCGCGCGTGGATGGTCGCCGCGTTCACGCAGCCGTTGGTGGCGTATCCGCAGACGACCAGATGCTCAATTCCGCGTCGCTTGAGCTCCTTCTCGAAGGCCGTGTCGACGAAGACATCTCCAAAGAGCTTGCGGATGACCGGTTCCCCGGCCTGGGGCGCAATCCGCGGGTGCGTCGCGAGGGTCGCCTCGGCGGGGCGCTCTCCCATGTACCCGACGTGCTCGACGTAGAGGACGGGCATCCCGGCGGCACGCGCCCTCTTGAGGAGGCCCTCGATCTTCTCCACGAGGTCGGGCCCGTCGATCGTCCGCATCGGTTCGGGATCCATGAACGCCTGCTGAACGTCGATCACGACGAGCGCTGTCTTCTTCGTCATCTCTCCTCCCTTTCGCTCTCTGGGCATCTTCCTGGAGCGAAGGAAGGGCGTCAACCTCCAACGCGCGAGCTCTCCCCAGGTCCATCCTGTGGGGGTCGGCCTCGCGTCGCGTGGTCTCCCTGGAATCGAGTCGCGCCTGCAACGGGAGGGACGTCATGACCTTCGCTGACCTGAACGGGTCGGCGGTCTGGCGCTAGGGCTTCCCCGGTTCGACTCCTCCTGCCGACGGCCTGCGGAGGTTCGCCAGGAGGACGCCGAAGACGGCGACCGCTCCTCCCACGAGGGACAGCGCGGAAGGGACTTCGGAGAGCCAGAGCCAAGCGATGAGGATCGCAAGAGGCGGGTTCAGGTAGAGGATCGTCGCCACGTTGGAGACGGGCGCGCGGGAGACGGCGTAGGACCAGAGGACGTAGGCGATCGCGGCCGGGCAGACGCCGAGGTAGAGGACGGCTCCCGTCGCGGCAAGCGGCGCCCGCCCGAGGCTCCCCCAAAGGCCGGGCAGGAAGACAAGGAGCGGAAGGGTCCCCGCCCAGATGACGTAGGTCGTGAAGTCAAGCGGAGAGTATCGCCCCATGAAGCGCTTCTGCAGGATGTTGTAGGAGCTGCCGGCGATCGCCGCGAGAAGGACGAGCAAGGCTCCAAGCTCGATCCGGAATGCCTCTCCCTCGCCGAGCGAGATCAGGAAGACACCGACGAAGCTCGTGGCGATTCCGATCCAGCCCCGGAGGTCGAATCGCTCCTGGAGAGCGAAGCGCGCGAAGAGGGCGGTGAATGCCGGCGCCGAGGCCACAATCAGGCTCGCCGACCCGGCGGAGACCGTCACCTCGCCGAAGTTCAAGGCCAGGTGATAGGTCGTGATTCCCACCACCCCCACCAAGAGGAAGAGGGGCAGGTCGCGCACACGCGGAAGGGGCGCTCGGCGGACGAGAGCGACGAGGCCGAGGACGACGGACGCCGTCAGGAAGCGCAAGAGGGCGAGTTCCCCGGGCCCGTAGGCCGAGAGGGCGGCCCGGATCGCGGCGAAGGCCGATGCCCAGAAGAGGAGCATCGTGCCGACGGCGACGTACGTCGTGCCTCCCTGACTGATTCCTCCGAGCCGAGCGCGCACGGGGCGGACTGTACTTGAGAAGCGAGGGTCGGTTCTAGGCAGGCCGGCGCCGGACCCAGGATCAAATCGAAGGTGTGGAAACCTCTTTAGCCGTTGAGGATCGGCCCCCCCTGCCTATACTTCCCCGAGCAACGCGTGGGGCTTGAAGCAGGAGGGCACATGACACCGGGAGGGACCGGAACGGGGCGGCGGCTGGGCGGAGTCGCGCTACGCGCAGGGGAGCGGCTGGCCCTTGTCGTTCTCGTTGGCCTGGCGACCGTGTTCTTCACGCTGTTTGCGCTCGATCTCGCGCGCGGTGCCCCCTCCTCTGAGGCGCTCCGCCATGCCGGTCAGGGGTTCTTCGACTACGTCACCCGCCTCTCCCGCGGGGATCTCGGGACCACGTCCGTGGGCGGGCCGACAAGCCGCAGGATGCCGGTCGCCGAGGCGCTGGCGACGACCCTCCCACGGAGCCTGGGCCTGCTTGCGGTCACCCTCGGGGTCTCGACCCTCGCCGGCATTCTCCTCGGGACCCTGGCCGCCATCTCCAAGCGCAATCTGGGCGCGTCCTTCCTCCTCTTCTGCTCCATCCTGGGGGCATCGGCCCCCAGCTTCTTTCTGGCGCTCCTCCTGCAGATCCTCGTCCTCAAGGTGACGCGGGCCGTGGGGCACTCTGTCCTTCCGGTCGGGGGCTTCGGCTGGGGCGCGGAGCTTGTCCTTCCAACGCTGGTGCTGGCCGCGCGGCCGGTCTCCCAGATCGCGCGGATCACCTTCATCAAGACCCGGGAGATCCTGGAACAGGACTTCGTGCGCACGGCTCTCGGGAAGGGGCTGAGTTTCGGTCAGGTCTTGCGTCGCCACGTGGCGCGGAACGCGGCGATCCCGGTCCTGACCACGGCGGCCGTCTCGCTGCGTTTCGCCCTGGGGAGCCTGCCCATTGTGGAGGTGTACTTCGGCTGGCCGGGGGCAGGGTTCACCCTGCTGCGAGCCATCTCGAACCAGGACGACAACCTGACGGTGGCGCTCCTCCTCGCCCTGGCCTTGGTCTTTCTCGTCGTCCAAGTCGTCCTTGAGCTCTCCTACCCCCTGTTCGACCCGCGTCTGGGCAAGGCTGCGCTCGCGGTTGAGGAGCGCCGCAGGACGCCCGTCTGGGAGGTCCTCGCGGCGGCCTTCGACGGGGCCAAGGCTTTGGTCCTCTTCCCCTACCGCTTTCTTCGAGACGTGGCCAAGTCGGTCGCAGGTCGGCGTGCGAAGCCTCGGCGGCCGCGAATCACAGTGGAAGGCCCTCCTCGGAGCCTCCGCCGCTCCCTTCGACGGCTGAACCCCTCACTGATCGTGGGGGGACTCCTCTGCGTCGGGGTCTTGGTCGTCGTCTTCTTCGGGTCGAACCTTGCCCCGCACAACCCGTACCTCACCGTCTCGCTGGAGAAGGTGGATGGTGTCTACAGGGCGCCGCCCTTCGCGCCCAGCGCCCGCTTCCCTTGGGGGACGGACACCCTGGGGCGCGACCTCTTGAGCCTCGTGCTGACCGGGGCGCAGCAGACCCTGCTCCTCGCCGCGGTGGCCGTTGCCGCACGCATGATCGTCGGCGTGGTGCTGGGCGCGATCGCCGGGTGGCGACGCGGCTCGGTCGTGGACCGGGCGATCGTCGGGCTTGCTCAGGTGATCACCCCGTTCCCGGTCCTCCTCCTCGCCATGCTGATCATCCTCGCAGTCGGGATCCGCCAGGGAGTCCTTCCGTTCATGATCGGCCTGTGCGTCGTGGGATGGGGGGAGCTTGCCCAGTTTGTTCGTGCCGAGGTGATCACCCTCAAGTCGCGACCGTTCGTGGAAAGCGCGCGGGCGGTCGGCATGCGCACGCCCCGCCTCCTCGCCGCGCACCTTCTGCCCCATCTGACCCCGTCCCTCGTGGCGCTCGTGGCGATCGAGTTCTCGTCGGTGCTGATGCTCCTCGGGGAGCTCGGCTTCCTCGGGATCTTCTTGGGCGGTGGGGCCTACGCAGAGGTCGAGATGTTCTCGCCACCCCTTCACTACTCCGACGTCCCGGAGTGGGGAGCCCTGCTCGCCAACTTCCGGCAGGGAGCGCGGGCGCACCCCTGGCTGGGGATGTCCGCGTCTCTCGCCATCTTCGTCTCGTCGTTCGGGTTTTACCTTCTGGGGGAGGGGATCCGCCGTGAGATCGAGCGGGGGCACCTCTTCCTGCGGCGGGTCTTCAACCGCTACACGTTCGCCGGCGCCGCCGCTGCCGGGATCGTCTTCTACTTCCTGTCCGGGAGCCTCGGACCCGCGGGCGCCTACCGCAGGGATGCCGCTCTGTTCGACGGGGAGCTAGCGATGGCGCACGTCGAGGCTCTGACCGCGGCGGAGCTCGGAGGAAGGGAGATCGGGTCGGCGGGATCCGAGGCGGCGGCAGCGTACATCGCGCAGGAGTTCAAGCGCCTCGGCTTGCAGGCTGTAGGGGAGGCTGGCACCTACTTCCTCGCGAGCCAGGGCGGCTTCGAGAGACTGATCGAGGTGCCGACCTTGACCCTCGATGACGGGGGACCCGCTCTGCGCTACGAGGCGGACTTCGCGGAGTACGCGGACCGGTACCGGTGTCTGGGGGAAGGGGAGGGAGCGGTCCGCTTCGTCTCCTTCGGCGAGAACCCCACGTGGGCCGCGATGGACGTGAGCCCCTTCAAGAGGGCCGACCTCTCGCGCGACGTGATCCTCGTCCTCTCTCGCCAGGACGCCGAGCTTCTGGCGGACGCACGGTGCGCCGGGGTGCTTGTGGTGGCGAGCGACGAGGAGATGATCGAGCGCACGTCCATCCTCTCGCCGACGGGTCGGCCGGACTGGCACTACGTGGGACCGGAGGACGGCGTCCTGACCAAGACGATCGACCGCGCCACGTTTTGGATCTCGGAAGGGACGGCGGAGCGAATCCTCACTGGCTCAGGCTGGGCCCTCGCCTCCCTCCGCCAACGCATCCCGGAGGTGGACGCGCGGGACCCGCTCACGTTCGTCCTACCCCATCGCGCCTCGCTCCGCGCCGTGGGGACCCTTCACGAGAACGTGCCCGTCCGTCACGTCCTCGGCTGGGTCCCGGGGGTCAAGGGGAACCCCCGCGATCAGCTCGACAACCAGGTGGTCGTGGTCCTCGCCCAGTACGACACGGTGCCGTCCCGTCCCGGCGCGCCGCCGAGCCAGGGCGCGAACGACAACGCGAGCGGAGTGGCCGTGCTCCTCGAACTGGCGAGCCTCCTGACCCAGTCCGAGTACAAGCCGAACCGAAGCGTCCTCCTCGTGGCCTACAGCGCGGCCGGCTGGTTGGGAGGAGAGCTGCGCGCCGAGCCAGGCGCAGAGGAATTCCTCAGGAGGTTCTCCCTGCCATCGAGTTTCTTCTCCGTCGAGGCCGTCGTCCGGCTGCGGGGTCTGGGGAGAGGCGCCACGTCGCGCCTGACGGTCGAGACGTCCGGCGGGCTGCGGCTCTCGAACCTCTTCCGCTCGGCCGCCTCGCGGATGGGCGTCCGGATGGCCGTCACGGAGACCCCGGTCGACTTGAGGTCGGCGCTGAAGGGGAAGACGGCGTTTGAGAGTGGGGAGAAGGTGCCGGAGGCGATCCTCTCCTTCGACCGCTGGCGCGAGGCGACCAGCAAGGGAGATCCGGCAGCCGACCTCCGCGCGCA
>Ga0315291_10001452_pt1 | contig 31666 bp, 35 predicted proteins | sample YL17G12_20_MG_FD_203070 | JGI IMG/M metagenome (GOLD analysis project Ga0315291, IMG submission 203070) | Sediment microbial communities from Yellowstone Lake, YNP, Wyoming, USA - YL17G12_20 | ecosystem: Environmental > Aquatic > Freshwater > Lake > Sediment | place: USA: Wyoming | collected...
CGCCCGAATCTGTAATTGTACGTCTGCTCGGCAAGGGATCGGGCCTTGCAGGGATCGCGGCCGCGGCGACTGTCGGCTCGATTGCCCTCATTCCTGGATTCGTCGCGTTTCCACTCGCGGCCATCCGTCATCAGAGCGGCTGGGCTCCTCCCTAGAAAATGGTCCACTCATAATGTGAGTTTTTCCAGCGATTGAGCTGCAGACCGAGCAGCAGAAAAAGAGAAGCTAGCGGCGCAAAACGCGCCGTTGGAAGAGAGAATTAAGAACTGGCTCGGCAATTAGGACGTACTTAGAACGTTTCTGTTGGAAATAAAGGAGTTATGCGCGTGATTAATCGGAAAACCTACTGACCACGAAGCGGCCGTCAGATGTACAGAGTTGGATTGCAGCCTACAGCTTACCCGTAAGACCGCCCCTTCCAAATGTGCGCGGCAGTACGCCTGCAATTCCGAGCAATGCGATCAAAGTCAAGAACACGAAGTATGTGGCAGTCCCGATTTGAATTTCATGCCAATCATTAATGGTAGCCTGAGTGCGGCAAAGAGCGAAGAGAGCGATAAAACCGGCCATGGAGCAGACGAAATTGTAGATCGTGTCTTGAATGTACCAAACCACAACGCTTCTGCCAGAGATCTAGCGTGCATCACCATTTTGTCGGCGGTATCAACACCGATTACTTTGCCCTCTGGCCCAACCAACCGGGCTATTATCAATGAATCCACGCCAGCCCCACAGCCCATATCCACAACATGAGCTCCATGGAAAACAGCTTCTTTGTAGCCGATTAGGTCTGCTCTTTCTTCTATGGCACTAAGATCGCTCCCTATTCTTGAACAACCATCGGAATAACCCTCTGCGGATAGCCTGTATTTCTCTTCAACAGCATCCCACCTTTCTTCAGGATCAGTCTTGAAGTACACTGTTTTCGTCGCACCCTGTCCTATTATTTAGGTTTTTTTAATTCGTGCAATAAGGCGTCTCGTGCACGCGCAATAAGCGGCTCAACCGATTTGGGCGAGGTGCGCAGGATATCGGCGATCTGGTCTGCAGAGTTCGATCATTCTCGTACCTTGCTTTTGGTAACCTGATCGAGATCCTCCAGTTTCCAGTTTCCCGCTTCGGGAGGCTTGTTGAACCAGGTTTTCCGCTCCGTTCCGTCCGGGTTCTTGACAGTGAAGCGGTCGGCCCCATTCACCAGGATGGTGAGGCAGTGAAAGCCGCGCGCCTCCATGGCCTTCAATCCTTCCGGCTGGCTGAAATCGGTGTATACCACCTTGATCCTGCCGGCGTATTTTTTCTCGAGCGCGTTGAGGTGCTCGACCATCGGCCCCATACAGCCAGATCCCAACGGGAGGAATGCCTCGATGAGAATCGGTTCGGTTCTTGCCGGTTCCGATATGGCGGGTTCCGCCTTAAGCGACTGCGACAAGGCCGGGGATAGAGGATTCTTGAAATAGACCTCATGTAGCACGACAAGGATGCCGCAAACTGCAAGCAAAGCGGCCAGCAGAAAAAGGGTTCTTCTCCGAAATCTCGATCTCATGGCGCCTCCTTTCTTCAGGTGGTGGCAACAGGATTCCTTTCCATCCGGACGATCTTCCCGTCCTCTAGGTGGACCAGTTTGGCGGCCTGCCGGGCCAGGCCAAGGTCGTGGGTCGCCAGGACGATGGTCTTCCCCTCGGAATTGAGCTTTTTGAGGAGCCCCACGATGACCGCCGCGGTCTGGGTGTCGAGCTCGCCTGTCGGTTCGTCGGCCAGTATCACATCAGGGTCATTTATCAATGCGCGGGCAATCGCCACCCGCTGCTGTTCACCGCCGGAAAGCTCGGCCGGCAGGTGCTCGGCTCGCTCCTTCAGTTCGAACTGCCTGAGCAGTTCAAGCGCGAAGGCGTGTTTTTCCTGCCACCGTTTCTTTTCTGGCACCACCGGGATCAGAATGTTCTCCAGCACCGTCAGGGTGGGGAGAAGGTTGAATGCCTGGAAGATGAATCCCACGTGTCGGCGGCGGTAGAGGGCGAGATCATCCCGAGACAGGGTGGCCAGGTCTTGTTCTTTGGGAAGCTCGACCCAGACGTGCCCGCCAGTGGGCCGATCCAGTCCGCCGATCATTTGGAGCAGTGTGGACTTCCCCGATCCGGAGCGGCCCACCAGGGCGTAAAAGGAACCGGCGGGGATGTCCACGGAAACCTCGCGCAAGGCGGAAACAGTCTGGGTTCCCTTTTGGTAGGTCTTGGAGATGTTCTCGATACGGATCATAACTTCCTCAACGCTTCGCTGGGGGAAAGGAAGGATGCCTTTTTCGCCGCGACCATGGCGGCGGCAAGCGAGATCACCACTGACAAAGCCAAACCGGCCAGTAACAGGTCGGGCTCGAAGGCAAGTCTCACATTGACGATGTCGAGCGGCGCCGTGGTCCCGGCGCAGGCCGGGTATTTGTTCAAGGTCTCCGGCAGCTTGATCACTGCGGTCTGGGTGTAGATCCAACTCGCCGCAGTTCCCAGGAGGAAGCCACCGATCCCCGCGATGAGCCCCTGCAGGAAATGCTCGGTAAGGAGCAGTCGGCGGACCTCGCCGTCCTTCCAGCCCACCGTTTTGAGGATGCCGATCTCCCGGGTGCGCTCATGCACTGCCGCCGCGGAGGACTTGGCCACCAAGAGCAGCACCGTCAGCACTATGACCAGACCGAAAGCTTGGGTAACCGACTTCTGCAGCACCTCGAATCCTACCGCCTGGGTTAGGAGCTGGCTGCTGGTAGTGATGGTGAGGTCCGCGCCCAGTTTTTCCTTCAGGAGCGATTCGATGAGCCGGGGATCCGCCTCGGGTCGGAGTTTGAGGTAGAGGGCATCCATGACCGGACCGTGGCCGTAGAGTTCTTGTGCCTGGGGAAGGGAGACGTACACCTCGGCCCCGGCGATCCGGGCAAGCTTGCCGGGGTCGATCAGACCCGTCACTGTGAAGTCACGTTTCCAGAGGCGGACTGCGTCCCCGACCTTCAGCCCGTTGATCCGGGCGAATTCACGGGTGACCAGCGCCTCTCGTTTGGAGGTGTCGTGGGAAAGCAGGTCGCCTTCAAAGACCTCGCAGCACGCGCCCTTGTGCTTGTTGGGCTTGACGGGGCCGATGCGCAGGTCGTCGAGATCGATCCCGGTGACGACCACCGGCTTGCGGGACTGATCGGCCTTGCCGCTCTCGTCCACAGGAAAGGTCCAGAGTTGGAGCGATCCGGAGGCGGCGATCACTTCCCTATCCTGGCGCAATCCGGCCAAAACCCTGGTTTCCAGGGTGGAAAGGCTGCCAGCCAGTTTCACCGGCTGCCAAGCGCACGGCGGGCCGGGCTTCTGCACCACTAAGTCGGCCCCGGCTTGGGACATAGGGCCCTGGAAGGCGCGCTCAACGGCACGGGAAATGGTCAGGATGCTGACGAGCAAGGTCACGCACAGCCCCATCCCGAGAATGGACAGGAGCGCTCGGGTCTTGCGGCGCGAAAGCTCCCGCCAAGCGAGGTTAATCCAGTTGATTTCCATGTTGGCCTCAAAAAACGGACAGGTTAACGAAATTGAAGTACACTGTTTTCGTTGAACCCTGTCCTATTATTGTTGGCTTCTTTTTCATGACTGTCTCCTTTTGTCGAACGAATGCTTCACCTGCGAGTGCGTCCGCTGCTTCAGCGGCTTGGCGCCTCGTCAACATCACTCACTCCGGAGCGCCGTAATCGGGTCGAGGAGAGATGCGCGTCGTGCAGGATAGACGCCAAAGAACAACCCGACAAGCAGTGAAAAACCGAAAGCGAGTGCAACCGAGTCGGGAGAAATGCTCACAGCCCACGAGGTTCCGATGCGCACGAAAATCGCCCCGAGGATTCCAAGAAGAATTCCGACAAGCCCGCCCCCAACGCTGAGGATGGATGCCTCGAGAACAAACTGCGTCATAATATCCTTGCGGCTCGCGCCGACTGCCATTCGCAAGCCGATTTCGTTCGTTCGCTCACGAATTGCTATCAGCATGATGGCAAGGATACCAATGCCGCCCACGAGCAATGAGATGCCTGCGATACTGCCGATAAGCATCGTAAAAGTGTCTGTCGTCTCCCGCTGCGCTTCAAGAAGGTCGGCTTGATTCTGGATCGTGAAATCATCCGGTTTCTGCTGTTTGTTCAGACGGTGACGGTCTCTCAGCACCTCGGTGACTTGCGCTGCGGCCCGTTCCACAGCCTCAGTGTTCACCGCCTGGATGCTGATTGTACTGATGTACGCGACATTAAAAACACGCCGCATCGCCGTTCGTATGGGAATGAAGATTTGGTCGTCCTGGTCGAAGCCATTGAGGTCCACGCCTTTCGATTCCATGACACCAATAACCTCGAAGGGGACTCTACCAATGCGAATGGTCTCGCCGATGGGGTTGCGTCCTTCAAATAAATTGTTCACAACGGATTGTCCGATTACTGCCGCGCGGCGGGACGCAAGATTCTCCTCTTCGGTAAAGAAGGCGCCTGAAGCGACGCGAAAGTTCCTCACTTTCTGAAATTCCGGCGTGGTGCCGGCCACGGTGGTGTTCGTGCTGAGGTTGCCGTACTTGACCTGTATCTTCCTGCTCTGCACGGGCGCAGCAACCTTCACGGCTGAACACTCGCGTGCGATTGCGTCCACGTCTGCCAGAATGAGCGTAGTGACCGTTCCCCGGATTTGCTGGCGTCCGGCGCTCTTCTGCACCTGTCCCGCGTTCACGATAAGCAGGTTCGTTCCCATCGCTTCAATTTTCGACAGCACTTCTTGTTGAGCGCCGTTGCCGATGGCGACCATGATAATGACGGCAGAGACGCCGATGACGATGCCAAGAAGCGCTAGCGCCGTCCTCAGTTTATGGGCTGCTAACTGCTTGCGCGAAATGCGAATGCTTCGAGTGATATTCATCACGCTCGCATTGCTTCAATCGGTTGAAGGGCCGCTGCTCTCTTTGCGGGTTGCAATCCCGCGATAATTCCCACCAGACTTGAGAAGACGACCCCGAGCGCGACGATTTCCCATGAAATGGACGTCGGCATTTGCGTGACAGCTTCGAGAATCTTCGCGCCGATTGCCCCTAAAACAATCCCGATCACCCCACCGGTCAACGTCACTGCTGTTGCCTCGTAGAGAAATTGCAGCATAATGTCCTTGCGCTGTGCGCCCACAGCCTTGCGCAACCCGATTTCTTTGCGGCGCTCATTCACCGAGATAAGCATGATGTTCGCAACGACCACCCCGCCTGCGATGAGCGAAATAGCAGCAACAAGCGCAAGGAAGATGTTGAACGTCCCTGCCACTTTCTCCGCCATCTTTGTAACTTCTGTAGGCGTGATGATGGTAAAATCATCCGGCGTTCCGGCTGCCAATTTGTGCCGTTCACGAAGAAGTGCTTTGATGTCCGCCGCGGCTTTTTCCATGTTCTTTGCAGTAGTAAGGCGTATCTTGATGGCAGAAATATAGTCAACATTTGCCACACGCCTCATCAGCGTGCTGAGCGGAATGTAAATGCGGTCGTCCATGTCTCCTCCAGCCGGGCTGGTTCCCTTCGCCTGCATGATGCCTTTGATTTCGAATTGCACGGATCCAATTCGGAGTTGTTCACCAATGGGGTTTGCCGTTCCAAACAATTCCTTTTGCACTGTAGGACCGATAACACATACACGCGAGAGACTTGCCATATCCTCGTCCGTGATGAAGTCGCCTTCCGCCGCATCCCAATCCCACACCGGCGCCCACGACGGTGTAGCGCCGAAGACCGTTGTTGTGGTGGACTTCTCTTGAAACTTGATCTCTGCCTGACGCTTTTGGTTGAATGGGGCAACATCGGCGATAGCCTTGATTTCTTGTTTCATTGCTGCGGCGTCTTCTGGGGTCAGCGTTGTGGCGGGTTGTCCACCCGTTGGTTGTCCCATCTCCTGTCCTGCGCCAGCGCGCACCATCATGCTTTCGAGTCCGAATTTCTTCACGCGTTCCATGATGCGGTCCTGCGCGCCCAACCCCGCCGATACAATCAACGTCAGAGCCGTGATGCCGATGACGATTCCTATCATCATCAAAAATGTTCTGAGCTTGTTCCTGCCCAATCCCTTGAAGGCAACTTTCAGCACTCTACTTGTTTTCATTGGACACCTCCTTCGAAGCTAGAGTGCTCATCTCTTGCTCGGCAACTCTTGGCTGTGGATTCACTTCATCGCTGATGATTCTTCCATCGGCTATCTTTATGATGCGATGCGTGTATTCGGCGATATCAGGTTCGTGCGTTACCAGCACGATCGTTCTCCCTTTCTCGTTCAATTGTTGAAAGAGCGCCATTATCTCAAGGCTTGATTTGCTATCAAGGTTTCCCGTCGGTTCGTCGGCAAAGATGATTTCGGGATCGGTAACAAGCGCCCGGGCAATCGCCACGCGCTGTTGCTGTCCGCCGGAAAGCTCTCCCGGATTGTGATGCACGCGATCCGTTAATCCGACTGAAGCGAGCGCCTCACGTGCGAGCCGCGTAATGTCGGTGCGGTCTGAGTAGATAAGAGGAAGCTCGACGTTTTCCAGCGCATTTGTCCGCGCAAGCAGGTTGAAGGATTGAAACACGAATCCGATTTTCTGATTGCGCACTCTGGCAAGCTCTTCGTCGGTGAGTGTGCTTACCTCGACGCCATCCAATTTCAGCGAGCCGCTGGTCGGCTTATCGAGACAGCCGAGGATGTTCATGAGGGTCGATTTGCCTGAGCCCGACGCTCCCATGAGGGCGACATACTCGCCTTTCCGAATCTCCAGGGAGACGTCGTGCACTGCATACACTTCACCTCCGCCTCCTTTGTTGTAGACCTTCGTGAGGTTGGCGGCTTGAATCACGTTGTTGTTCATGGATTTTGCTCCTTATTCGTTAATGTAACAAGAATCTGTTCTCCTTCTTTCAGCCCGCTGATGATTTCTGTGAAGCCGTTGTCCTTCCAGCCGACCTTCACCTTGCGTTGACTCTTCTTTTCACCTTCAATCACTGTTGCATAGCGCTCTCCTCGCTCGCGTGTGATGGCGCTTGTCGGTACGGCTAATACGTTTTCCCGTGTCTCGAGGTTGATTGTCACATTTGTTGTCATCTCCGGCCGTAGTATCTTTCCCTGAGAGTCGTTGATTTCCACTGTCACGATGTAGTTCACGACGTTGTCTTGTATGACTGCTTTGGGATAGATGGCAGTGACTGTGCCTTTGAAGTCGGTGTCGGGATACGTATCAACGGTAAAACTCGCTTCCTGCCCGATCTGGATTTTCCCGATGTCCGTTTCATCAACATACGCTTGCACTTCAAGACGGCGTAAATCAATGATGCTCACAAACGTCGGCGCAGCGAGGCTTGCGGAGACGGTTTCACCCTCTTGCGTAGAAACAGAGGCAATCACTCCCGACGTGGGGCTGTAGATTCTTGTGTAACTCACCTGTACCTTTGCATACTCAAGGTTCGCTTCTGCTTGTCTAATCTGAGCCTGTGCTGCTTCATATGCGTTCTCCGCCACATCAACTTGCTGTTGGGAAACGAAGTTCTGGCTCAACAGCGAACGCTGGCGCTCAACATTTATTTTCGCATACGCATAATCGGCTTGGGCTTTAGCAAGCGCAGCAGCATTTTGATTAAGCTTTGCCTGCAATTCCGCATCATCAAGCTCGGCAATCAGTTGACCCGCTTTCACGACGTCTTCAATGTTCGCCCGCAGCCGCTTGACGACACCCGATATGCGGGAGCCGACTTTCACTTCCGCCCCCACCATTGGCTTGATAATGCCGGTCGCCAGCACCGTCGAGCCGATGTCGCGGCGAGCCACGAGGGCTGTCTCTGCAGTGGATGCTTTCTCGCCTTTTCCGCGCAGCACTGAACTGCCGACAAATGCAACGACAGCCAACAACAAAGCAGCGCCGACGACGATATACCATTTCCGTTTCATGCTATTTCTCCTGTGTATCTCTTGTGCCCAATGATCGCTCCAATGAAGCCGCGGCAATTTTGAAATCTGCTAACGCCTCGATGTGGCTTTGCTCGGCTGTCAAGAGAGTTGTCTGCGCATCCGTCACATCAATCATTGAGCCGAGGCCTTCTTTGTATTCCCCCTCAGCGATGTTCATGTTCTCTTGCGCGTTTTCCATAAAGGTCTTGGTGTTATCAATTCGTTCTTCCGCTTCTTTGAGTGCAGAGTATGCATTCCACACGTCGAGACTGAGTTGCTGGCGCAGGGCGTCACGCTGTTGCTCGAGACTTCGGAGCGCCATCTCTTCCTGCGTCACTCTCGCAGACGTCGAGAACCCTGTGAACAGGGGAATACTCACGGTCAGTCCTGCCCACCATGTGTTGTCAAGAGCGGCGACCTCCGCGCCACCGAAGCTATAGTTCGCATCAAGGGAGATAGTGGGGAAATAGTCGCTCCGCGCATATTGAATGTTGGACCGCTGCGCGAGTAGTTGGAAGTCGAATCTCTTTAGCTCCGGGCGATGCTGGAACGCCACAGCCACAAGCGAGTCAAGCTGCGGGACTGCGTTGCGTTCAAAAGTTCCCAAATCATCTACGATGAGAATGGGTGATCCGGCAGTTCTTCCCAAAAGAATGTTCAATGCGCCCTGCGCAGTAAGCCGCCCGTTTTTCGCTCGAATAAGCGTAAGCCCGGCATCGGATAACTCCACCTCAGCTTTCAGTACGTCAGAGTGGGAGGCAACCCCGGCTTTCACTCGGGCGTTGGCAACGTCCAGATGCAGCCGCGCGCGCTCAACGGATTTCTCGGCAACACGTATGAGCCGCTCCGCTTGCACAAGTTTGTAGTACGCTTGTGTGACGTTCAAAATCAAATCCTGTCGGTTGCTCTCATGCTGATACGTTGACGCGTCGTAGCTGAAGAGAGCGGCAGCTGTTGCGGCAACTGTTTTAAATCCTCGGAAAAGATAGTAGCGCGCCGAAAGAGCGGCGTTGTAGTTGTTGGAGGTGTATGTTTCCCCACTGTTTTTCCCGGAGGCGAGGGAAGATCTGGTCGCGGCCGCATTAAGACTGAGTGTAGGAAAATACGCCGCGTGCATTTCCCGAATTCGTTCTTTACTCTCAGCCACCGTATATTGTGACGAGAGAAGTTGTGGATTGCCCTTCAGGGAAAGGGCGATGCATTGGTCAAGTGTAAGCGGAGCGTGAGTGGGCTGTTGTGCCTGTGCTGTGAGAAACAGGGTGACCAGCGAGGCCCCAGTGAATCCAAAAAACGCCTGAAGGTTCATTGAAAAGTTCTCCTTGTCGCTATTGCAGTTGTTGCTTCTGAGAATTAGACACCGGTCTGGATGAAAACTTGCGGAAGGCATTGAAAATAGACGGGAGAGTTTAGGCGAACGGGGCTCAATGATACGTACGTCCGGGCATGGGCTGATCCGACGCAGAGGAGAATCGCTGCAGAACGATAGCGAAGAATTTCTTCTGCTGCTCAGGGTTGAGTATGCTCTTGACAGAGAGAAGGTGGGAAATCACCTTCCTTTGCGCAGATGACTGCAGTCGACTGATGTTGTCCAAAAGGCTGTTGACGCGGGCCGTGTCTAACTTGTCTTCCAACAGTGCATGCGCCAACTGTGTCCGTGCGACGACGAGTTGCGTAGAAAGCGAGTCAAGCTCCGCGTGAAGCGCAGTACGGTACACGTCAAATTGTGCGGTTTGTTCCGCCGAGAGTGCAAGCTCTCGTTTCATTTGTTCACACCGCTGGTCCCGCCGTTCGGGGAGAGAAGGCGGTTGTGCGCCACTCCAGCGATTATACAGCAACGTGCCGAATGCGACGAGATTGATGACTGTTAAGATAATAGCTGCGGTATAAACGATGTTCCTCTTCATGTCAAACCCTCACTTCTGTCTGTTTGAGATATTGACCAGCGTACTGCCGAGCGTACCGGGAGGGATTATATCAAATTGGTCAAGCTCCAATTCATCTGCGGCGCTGGCCAACTGACTGACCGACTGCGCAGGTTTGTATTTCTGAGACTCACGCGGTGAACCAAGGTAGATGCCTACAACTATCGCAACAATCACCGCAAGGGCAGGGATCGGGCGCAACGAAATTCCCTGGAAGATATTTTTCACATCCCAAACGAATACTGGAGTCTGCTCGTACTCCTGGATGAGCGCCTGAAGCCTCGTCCAGAGAACTGGAGAAGGCTTTACTTTCTCCAACCTTCTCTCCGACCGCCATACCGATGCAAGCGCATCATGTTGTTCGGCACAGACAGCGCAGGCGGATAGATGCTCCCGGATTTGCTGCATTTCCTCATCGGGCAAGTTGCCGTCGAGGTAGAGCAACAGTTTCTCTTGAATGTGCGTGTGTATCATCGCTGACTCACCTTTCTGATAATTAGACACCCTTCATCCCAAAAACCTGCAGTCATATTAAAGCTCTTTCATGAGTGGAAGAAGCTTCTTCGCTAAAGTCTGCTTAGCCCTGTGCAAACGGGATTCGACGGAGGCAACGGTGACGCCCATGATTTTGGCAATTTCCTCGTAGGACAACTCCTCGTATCGGTGCAGCAGGATTGCGCTTCGCTGCTGGTCGGGAAGCGAGTTGATTGCCTCTTGAACAATGCGCTCGGTGTCCTTTTTCCCCATCGCATCATCGAGGCCATCTTCAGTCGTGCCTGGGTAGCCCGAGTTCACAGCACTATCCTCACGTGCTTCGAAATCGAGAGAAAGCCATCGTTGCAATTTTCTCTTGCGCTGATGGTTCAATGAGCGGTTCACTGCGATACGATAAAGCCATGTGGAGAGCTGTGATTCTGCTCGGAAGTGCTTGAGTGACTTGTATGCTTGGAAAAACACCTCTTGTGTAATGTCTTCAGCGTCTTGTTTGTTCTGCAGCATTCGGTACGCCACATTATACACCAAGGTCGAAAAACGATCGAACAACTCCTCGAATGCAGCCCGATTTCCTTCTCGGAGTTCCTTGATGAGGTCGTTTTCGTTCACAAATATCCTTCTACGATGCACGGGAAGCGGTTATTAGGTGAATAAGGCGATCGAAATCACTACCCCCACCGCAACCACCCAAAGAATATCTATCTTAAGAAGCAACGCGATGAAAGCGGCACTCGCAAGCAGCACATGCCGCACATCCCAATGAACGCCCCAGGCGAAGCGAACGGTGACGGCAAAAAGCAATCCGACAAACGAGCAGAGGATCGCGTTGATGACTTTGTTAAACGAGGGCGATGTTCGGAATCGGTCAAAGTAAGGCTCGTCATTGCCGCTCCCCGACGGGCCGATGAACGAGACAACCGAACCGACTTCGATCGAGAAGCTGACGTCTCTGAGCGCGCGCACACTCACCTCGCCGGTGCCATAGGTCTTGTCCAGATTTTTCGCGACTACAATGGCCATCCGCCTTCTCCTTCCAGGTCAGATACGAGTACATATTCTATATAAACGCTCGAAAATGAAAAAACCTGCCAACAATCATTGGGAAACGCATGTCTGTATCGCGCCCAGAATGATGGGCAAGGCGTCGACGCCGAATCCGAGTATTGCATTGTCTCATCTGTTCTTTTCTTTTGTCTATGCCGTTTCTCGCAGAGGGGCTTCGACTTCTTGCCAAGATACCCGGGTGGGAGGCATGCACGAATGGCCACAGTGAGGTGCTTCCCGTTTCTCCTCTGACCACCCTCGCTCTCAGCTCACCGGTGCACGAAGACGCTCCTTTGAAGGATCCACTGTTCGTCCTTCATGCTCTTCCCCCATGTCATCCCCGGCAATCTCATAGGGTAGACTGATAAAACTAGCCTGAGACAATTTTGAGCTTGACTGCAGCTCCGTCATTTGGTAATTTGACCAAGTGCGCATTAATTAGGAAAGAATCCCATGACTCGAAAAGATCAAGCGCTCCTCCATGCCAAAGCCCATGTGCTCAAGGCGCTCGGGCATCCGACGAGGCTCTTCATGATTCAGGAGCTGAGTAAGGGCGAACGCTGCGTATGCGGTTTCGCAGAGCAGGTCGACGCGGATTTCTCAACGGTGTCGAGGCACCTCGCCGTTCTCAAGCATGCAGGGCTCGTCGAGGATGAAAAGCGGGGGCAGCAGGTGTTCTACCATCTGCGGGTTCCATGCGTCATACAGTTCATGAATTGCATCGAGGCGCTTCTCAAGTCGAATGCGGCAGCGAGCGCGGAGCTCTTGCGCTGAGCGCTCGGGCGCAATCCAGCGACCCAAGCAGAGGCAAGGAGAGATCTCGCATGAAGCGGATTGTCACAATGGTAATTGCCGTATGTTTGTTTGGGGGGCTGTCGATTGTACAGTGCTCGAAGCCCCGGACCGAGACGTACGAAAGCAAGGCCGTCAAGACCGAGGGGGACGGGACGGTTCACGCTGAAAACGGACGGAAGCTGATCGCTTACTACTTTCACGGAACATTGCGCTGCCCAACCTGCCTGTCCATCGAGAAGCAGTCGAAGGAAACGGTGGAGACGGAATTCGCCGACCTGGCAAGAGAGGGCAAGGTCGTTTTCCTGTCGCTGAACTATGAGGAACCGGAAAACGCGCACTTCGAAGATGATTACAACCTGACGGCGCAGTCGCTGGTTCTGTCGTTGCGCAATAACGGCAAGGAAGTCAAGTGGAAGAACCTGCCGGAGGTGTGGGAGCACGTCCACAATCCCCCGGCGTTCCGCGAGTACGTGGCAGGGGAGCTCGGAAAGATGCTGATGGAAATGCAGTAGTGGGAATCTATCCGGCCATCGGCCCTGCCCTGGGGGAACCTACCTCATCTGGAGCGTGCACTGCCCCGCGCGCATAGAAGCGCACAGTTCCCAATGGACAACTCCGACTATTGCAGTAATTAGGCCAGAGACTTCTGTGCCGGGAACCAATGCTGCGTCCGCAGACATATCTTAACCAGCATCAACATCACTGGCACCTCGATCAGCACACCAACGACTGTGGCCAGGGCCGCTCCGGAGGAAATGCCGAAAAGCATCGTCGCCGTCGCTATGGCGACCTCGAAGTGATTCGACGCCCCGATCATGGCCGAGGGCGCGGCGTCCTCGTAGGTCAGCTTCAGCGGCTTCGACAGCAGATACCCGATCCAGAAGATCAGGTTAGTCTGGATGAAGAGCGGAATGGCGATCCAGAGGATTGTGAGCGGATTGGAGATGATGACTTCGCCTTTGAAAGAAAAGAGCAGAATGAGCGTCGCCAAGAGAGCGATAATTGTGATTGGTGTGAGCACGTGAAGAAATTCTTCGTTGAACCAGGTCTCGCCCCGCGCGCGGATTATCCATTTACGCGAGAGATATCCCGCCACGAGGGGCAAGGCTACGTAGATGGCGATGGAAAGCAAGAGCGCCTGCCAGGGCACGGGCAGCCGCCCGACGCCGAGGAGAAATCCCCCGAGCGGTCCGTAGAGAAACAGCATGGTCAGCGAATTGATGGCCACCATCACGAGCGTGTGCCCGTCGTTCCCCTTTGCGAGGTAGCCCCAGACGAGCACCATCGCCGTGCACGGCGCGATGCCGAGGAGAATGCAGCCCGCGAGGTAGCTCCGCCACAGGGGAACCTGCAGCATCTTCACGCCGTCCGCGAGAACGACGGTGCCCACTCCGTGCGTCGCGCCGACCGGAAGGTCGAGGCCGAACGGCATCTTCACGAGGTCGGTCGCCTCGGCGCCGATGAGGCCCCGAAACACGAAACCGAGAAAGAAGACGGCGATTGCATACATCGTGAAGGGCTTTATCGCCCAGTTCACGAAGAGCGTGAGGCCCACCGGTTTCGCACTCTTCCCCGCCTTCAGCACTTCGGCGAAGTCGATCTTGACCATGATGGGATACATCATGAAGAAAAGACAGATCGCGATGGGGATGGAGACGACGGGCGCGCCGTTGACGAAAATGGACAGACTATCCAGGTACCTGGCGATGCCGGGCGCCAGCTTGCCGAACACGATTCCGACCACGATGCAGAGCAACACCCAGGCGGTGAGGTTTCGCTCAAAAAAGCTCAATCCCTTCGTTTTCTTGGTAATGCAGGCTTCCGTGGCCATTGATCCGTCTCCTTTTCATGCGCGCCGCCGATAAGCAGCGACTCCGTCGCGCCCGCAAAAGCGGAGTGCTTCGCGGGCTCCCTTCTACGGCGTCGAGCCGCGCCTGTTCCTGAGCAATCGCCCGACCAGCTCCTTAGTCTCCTTCTTGTCGGGAAAATGGATGGCCTCGTTCGGACAGAAACCGGCACACTTGTCGCACAGCACGACGCAGTTTTCGGGGTGGGCCACCTTCATTTTGCCTTCGGCCTCGTCCGGTTCATATACGCCATTGGGGCAAACCTCCCGGCACTCGCCGCAGCCGGTGCAGACATCCCCGTCTATCCGCGGTGCCCAGGGAATTTTTCCCCTCGGAATGCCCATGTAGTCCCGTCCCGGCGTATATCCCTCCTAGGGTTGGGCGGCAGGGCCGACCGACTCCAATGCCGCCTTGATCTTGTCGAACACGGTGTTCGTATCTTCCATGCCCATCCCGACCGGAATCCAGTGGATGTGATCCATGGGCATACCGGCTCCGTCGAATCCCTGCCGCAACAGCTTCTCCTGCTTCTTGGGCAGGCACGCCGCGGTGATGAAGCAGATGTCCGAGCTCAGAATCCGCCCCATGAAGCGCTCGCCGTCTTCCTCGCACAGCCGCGGATGCAGCGCCATGAATTCGATCTTGTCTCCCAATTCAAGGCGCACCCGCTCCGCCAGCGCCCAGAAATCGATCTTCGTCATGCTCGGGCACGCCCCGCTGCACGTGCAAAAGAGAACCCCATTCTTGCGACTTGTCGTTTGCTCGTTCATGGATCGGCTCCTTTCGTCCGGCACAAATCAGCGTCTGGCTGGAACCAGCATTACCGGCGCAGGGGAGTGGCGCGCGATGTTATGGCTCACACTGCCGAGAAAGACCTCGCTGATGAAACCCCGCCCTTGGCTGCCCATCACGACCAGGGTGATCCCCTTCGACTCGATTCGGTGCAGGATTTCCTGCACAGGATGGCCGAAGCAGACCTCATCATGTATCGTAGCGCTCCCCGATTTGGCCAGGGCATCCTTCATCTCGGCCAGACGTATACGGTCCAGCCGGTTGAACTCCTCCAACCGGTGCATGAGATGCGGGTCGATTCTGTTTTTGTCCTGCACGTGGAGCAGCGTCACTTCCCGTGCGCCGGAAGCGACAAGGTGCTTGACGCGCTGGAAAGCATGGTCGGCGTGGTCCGAAAAGTCGGTGGGGAACAAGACGTGGCGGACAAAATCGCATGTCTCGCCTTTCACGCACACTTCTCCGGTCGCCGGTTTGCGTTCCACACGGACCACAAGGACCGGCTTCACCGCATGATGAATGACCGCGTTGGCGACGCCTCCGAGCAGCAGTTCGCCAGCCAGCGTATGGCCATGCGAACCAACGACCACCAGGGAAACCTCCCTCTCGCGGGCAATCCGGTTGATCTCGATTGCCGCGTTACCCGTGACAACCTCGGCGTGCACCTTCAGCCCGCTCTTCTCCAGAATCGCCTTCTGGTCGAGCAGGCTTCTCTCCAGTATGCCCTTCTGTTGCGCCACGGCCGCAGAAGCGGCCTCACTCAGATTCAGGCATTGCAGAAGAATGCACTCCTTTGCCCCCAGAGACCGGAATCCCGTCGCACATTGGGTAACAGCGTACGACGCCGCGGACAGATCCGTCGCCACCAGTATTTTCGAGAACATGGCAGTTCCTCCTCTTTCGCACCAGTTCCTATCTCAGCAACCCCTCAGTATTGGTTCCTGACATAGCGGCAAAATTACAGGAAATATAAGAGCCAGCGTGCATGCTCAGCATTTTCTTTGCTGCCGACACAAAACCTCCGGATCGCAGCGCAAAACTCCAGTGAGTTTTTTCATGTCCTTCGCCATCGCTTCATCGTGTCGCAGAGACTTGGTTACCCACTGTACTGCGGATCGTGTCATAAGATCGGCCGACCCGCCAGCAAGACGATAGTATGCCCAGCGACCTTCCTTGCGGTGTTCAACAAGCCCCGCCGAGCTGAGAATCGAGAGATGCTTTGAAATCGTCGAAGGCGCAAGCTCGAGCACCGCGATGATTTGACATACGCAGAGCTCTCTATCCTGCAACAGCAAGAGCATGCGCATCCGCTGCTGGTCGGCAAGGGCTTTCGCAATCCGTAGAGCCGGATTCATTCCGGACGACTTCATATGTTCGCTCCTCCGCCGTTGATCAGTTTGCCTTCGAAGAGCCTGAGCGTTCTCGCTGCCCTCGAGGCGGCCCTTTCGTCGTGCGTGACCATTACGAGGGTGCGTCCCTCGCGATGGATCTCCTCGAAGAACGCCAGGATCGCCTGCCCGGTATCCGGATCGAGATTGCCCGTCGGCTCGTCGGCGAGGACAACGGCGGGGTCATTGGCGAGCATCCGCGCCAGGGCCACTCGCTGCTGCTGCCCCACGCTCAGCTCGGAAGGCTTATGGTCGAGCCGGTCGCCCAGCCCGAAGCGCTCCAGGAGAGATACCGCTTTGGCTGTCTGCCCATCCCCGTCGACGCCGGCGAGCAGGAGTGGAATCTGCACGTTCTCAAGCGCCGTGAGGTATGGTATCAGATTGAACGTCTGAAAGAGGAATCCGATTCTCTCCTTCCTCAGGGCGGCGCGCTTCTCGGGGTTGAGGTCATAGAGTGATTGGCCGTCGACAAACACCTTTCCCTCGGCAGGGGAAAGCATGCCTCCGAGCATAAGGAGAAAGGTGCTCTTGCCGCTACCGCTCGGGCCGACGATCGATACGAAATCGCCCGGCGGAATTTCCATCGTCACGTTGTCGAGAGCGAGCACTCTTTTGCCGCGATGATTATAGCTCTTGGTGACCGAGTGCATTTTCAGCATCCGTTAAACCTCCTGAAGAGCTGAAACGGGATCGAGTCGGGCGGCGCGCCGCGCCGGAAAATAGCTTGCGGCGAGGAGAATCACGACGCTGATTCCGAAAGCCCAGAGCAAGAGCATCGGCATCGGCAGCACCGGCACTCCGGCGATGCGGGGTCCGAGGATGACGGCTATTATTGTTCCGATGACGTAACCGGCGAGTCCCCCGGCAATCCCGAGCACCAAGGCTTTGAGGAGAAACAAACGCAGCACGACTCCGGAGCCGGCGCCCAATGCCATGAGTGTGCCGATTTCCCGCCGTCGCTCGAATACATTCGCGAACATGTAGTTCGCGATGCTCGCTCCCCCGACGAGAACGATGATAACGAGAAAAAGGAGCGAAAGACGCGACATCATTCGGTTCGTCTTGATCTGGGTATCCACGATCTGGGATATAGTGACGACCTTGGCGTCCGGGAGCAGCTTATTGATCTTCTGCACGAGCCCGTCCGAGATCGCGTTGCAGCATCCCACGACTTCAATGGCGTTCAGCATCGAATCCTGTCCCGCAAGCCGCTGGACCGTATGGAGATGCGCAAAGGCGCGCGAATCGTCGACCGTTCCCGTTTGGGGTAGGACGGCCGTGACAGTGAACGACGTACCGAGAAGCGACACGCTGTTTCCCTCGACGACATTCAGGGAGGTCGCCATCTCCGCGCCCACGAGTATCTCTGCCTCGCCGATCGTTTCGATGACGCGCTTGCGCGAGAGAGTCTCCTTGGCGGGCTCGGCGTCCTGCCCGGGAACGGCGACCACCGTCCCGCAGCCCTCGGGCCGGGCGAAGATTCCTGCCCCCTGCCACGCAAGCTTCGCCTTAAATTCGTTCTTGGGCAATATTCCGGTCAGCGTGAACTGCTTTCCATCGACATCGACGGGCATGGAGAGCTTGGGGGAAAGATTATCGAGACCCTGCAGGTCCGAGTTGGTCAGTCGCCCAACGTATTCCTCGGGAAACGCCTCCTGCTGCAGGTCGGCGCTGTAATAATCCTGGAGAGAAGCCGACTTGGGGAGAATGAGAATATTAGCGCCGAGGGCGTCCAGTTCGCGGGCAACCGCTTTTTCGGAGTAATAGGTGATGTTCTTTATCGATACGATCACGCTGATGCCGAGAAGAATCGCGAGAAAGCTCGTTCCGAGCTGATTCTTCCGCTCGAAGATCTCCCGCCAGACCAAGTTCCTGAGTTTCATATGTTTGTGCTCCTATTTCTTTACCGGTCCGCACCCGACAGGTCCGCAACCCTTGGGTCCGCAGCCCCCCGAGGAGGCCGAAGCGAGCATTTTCAGAACCGCCGCCTTCGAGGTCGGGCCGTTCGTTACGCCGAGAACCATATTGGGCGGAACGAGAATCGCCGTCGCCGCATCCTTTGCATTCGGATCCATCTTGAGCTGTGTCAGGAAACCCTTCTCCGCGGCGTCGGCGGGATCGATCTTTACAACTGCCGTGTACGCCGCATAGCGCGCATCGGCCCTGAAGTCGTTGACGCCCGCCATGGCCTCTTTGTTGAATTGCGTCTTCTTGCCCTGGCAGCAGATGAAGACGAGCTTATTCTCCTGCAGCGCTTTCATGCTCTCCTGCATCCCGCGGCTCGCGATGGCGCCCTTCAACTTCTCCTCGTTGATATCCGCGGTCAGAAAACCCCCGGTGAGGGCGCCGTTCGGAGCAAAGGCGAGGACAATAGGCATAGGAGCCGATCGCACATTGTACTTATTCACTAGTGCCGCTTCGCGGGCATCCGCGATATCGACAGCCATCCATTCGGCGGACCGGCCCATCCCCCGCACGGCCTGTTCGAGCGTCTTCCTCGCGAGGCGCGTCGGTTCGTCATCCTTGCTGAAAAAGAAAACGAAGAGATGCTTGTTGTCGCTTGCTGCGCGCCGCAGCGCCTCGGCGGCGGCTCCGTCGCCCCTGACTTGTGCCGCTTCGTCCCGAGGCGCCACGGCATTATTGACCTTGGCCGGCGCCGCAATCTTCTTTTCTTGACTCTCTGAGCGCGCACACCCGGCAATCACTGCGGCTGCAAGCAGGACGCCAAGCGTAGCTAATGTCTTCATCCGCATGATGTCTCACCCCTTTTCTTTTCGCTCTTGTCAATGCATACGCAGAGGTCCACACAAAGAGAAGAGGAATCATAATGGCGATAAGCGCACGAATTACATCCATCAACATGGAGCCGTCGCTCTTTTTCAATGTGCCTATGCACTCGCAAGATTTCCGAATAGCTGCTGCAATCCATCTGCGCCGACGGGTTCCTCGGGAACCCATGGAACAAGACTGGCGCGAGCCGCATGCCTCCACGCGACTTCCTTGATGAAAACCGTTTCATTCATTTCGCGCGCGATCAGAAGCGGATCGCGCGAACCGGACCCGGTGAACGACTGATTGATGATCCACGCGTAGGGAACAATGCCGGCGCGGCGAAGATCATCCTGCAACAGCGCGGCCTCGTGCACCGGCGTGGCTTCCGGAACCGTGACGATCAGCACCCGTGTGAAATCCGAATCCCGAAGCCGCGGCAATATCTCGCGGATTTCCTCGGGAAGATCGCTCGCGTGACGAGAGACCTCCCGGTGATACGCTTCCGTCGCATCGAGCAGAAGAAGCGTATGCCCCGTCGGCGCGGTATCGAGAACGACAAAACCGTGCTCGCCATCCGCCACCGTTCGCGCAAAGGCCTTGAACACGGCGATTTCTTCCGTGCAGGGAGAACGCAAATCCTCTTCGAGGAGCGCGCGGCCCTGTTCATCGAGCGTGCCTCCGACCGTATTCATGACGTGGTCGACGTAGGCCTTCGTTTCCTTGAGAGGATCGATGCGGCTCACGCGTACGCCCGGAATCCTGCCGACGGTATCGGCTACATGCGCCGCTGGATCGGTTGTGCTGAGGTGAACCGGAAATCCTCGCCAAGCGAGCTCTGCGGCGATGGCGGCGGCGATGGTCGTCTTCCCTACGCCGCCTTTGCCCATCGTCATGATGACGCCTCGGCCCATTCGGGCGAGGTCGTCCATCAACGCCGCAAAAGGTCCGAGAGATAAATCCTCCAGGGCAAACGGTTTCGCAACGGGCACCGCGACATGCTTGTCTTCCGAAGTGAATAGCCTGCGGAGGGCTTCAATGCCGATCAAGCTGTAGGAACGGAGCTCAACCTCGCTCACGAGCATTCGCGCGAGAAAAGACTCCATGCCGAGCAGGGCCTCCTCGCTGCGACGTTCGAGCGCGAGCGCTATTTCGTCATCGGGAAGCTGCGCCCGGTAAAGGCCATTGAGAACGAGTGTCTGGTTGCGCACTCCCAGGGCAGCGAGCTCGTTACTCGTCCGCTCGGCCTCCTTCAGCGCGGCCTTTTGAGGACGGCTCACAAGCACGAGTGTCGTCTGTCGCCCGTCGGTCAATGCCGCTGTGGCGCCCTCATAGAGCTCTCTTTGTGCCTGCAGTCCCGCCAGTGGTCCCAGGCAGGAGGTCCCCGCCGAGCTCGTCTCGAGGAATCCCTTCCATGCCATGGGCAATTGCATCAACCGCAAGGTATGGCCGGTGGGAGCGGTATCGAAGATAACGTGGTCGAACGCCGCTGTCGCATCGAGATTCCCGATCAACTTCGAAAACTCATCGAATGCGGCAATCTCCATGGTGCACGCTCCGGAGAGCTGCTCCTCCATGCTTCGCAGGGTCGCTGCCGGTAACTTGCCCCGATAGGGCTCGACGAGGCGCTCGCGATATTCGCGCGCTGCCTCCGCCGGATCAATGTTCAACGCCGAGAGGCCTGGCGCGCCGACAATCGCCGTTGGTTGCGACGAGAGCTTCGTCTCGAGCACTTCATCGAGATTCGAAGCGGGATCGGTGCTCACGAGCAGCACCTTCTTGCCTCTATCGGCCAGAGTAATAGCTGTAGCGCACGCTAATGATGTCTTGCCGACGCCGCCTTTGCCGGTGAAAAACAAATGTCGCGTCGGTCGTTCAATAAAGGGTAACAAGGTATTCCTTTCTAATTTCAGCAGCACCTGACGCCCGATTCAGTCGAGGCGGAATCTCCACACGCTTTCGACGAAGCTGCTTCGAGAGCGTCAGCCCCGAGGAACTTGTCGGCGAGCTTCAGGATCGCCTCCGCGGGGGTCTCCTTAACCGCCTTCGCCGTGGCGACGGCGCTCAGCATGTCTTCTTTCGAGACACCGAGTCTTCGAGCCGCGGTGTAGTGATACCTGAAACAGGGTTCGCAGTTGGAGGCAATGGCCGCTCCGATCGCGACCAGCTCGGCGACTGCGGCCGAATAGATGCCCGGTTGGGAATGGTCCGTCAGACCGCACAGCGATGCAAGCTCGCTACGCCCCGGATATGTCCCGCGGCTCGCGATTCGCCCATCAACCAGAACGAGCGGTAGACAATTCTCTTCATCGTCGCGCAAAGCCGCTTTCACAATCTCATTCTCCGTGAATGCCTCCGGCGTTTGCGCGAGATTGTACCGTGCGATCGTTACTCCGTTGCTCCTGAGCCACTCCATATCCGAGGCAAAGCGGGGAAGCACCTGGTCCACGTTGGGACCGCAAACCCCCGAGGAACAACACATCGGAGGCTCAAAGACTTCGAGTTTCACCATAGATCTGACACCTTTCGCGGCTATTGACTCCACATCATGCAATGCCCGGACCGCTCCGTGCCATTTCGATACATGACGAATTATGCTATATGGGATGAGGTCGTGTCAAGCACAAAATCAACCATAACGGCAGCGATTAATCGACGAGGGATGCTGGGAGCTAGAGATCAGCGCTCGTCATGGGATGGATTCGGCGGGCGATAGCGGTGATTTTCTCTGGTGCGGGGATTCCCTGCCCTTCTGCACCGTTTGGTGAGCAGCGGTTGCTCCTGTCGGACCGGCTCCAACGACAATGAAGTTACAGGGCCTCATCCGTCACCTGAGGGAGTTCGTTTGTGCGTCCATGCAGGTACTGCTGCTCCCATATCGGATCGAATACGTCCTTCAGTTGGCGGTCGTAAGCGAGCAGGCCGTTGCGGTAGTCCTCATCCTCGAGCGCCTGTGCCGCGGCCACATCTTCCGGCTCGGGGTGATATTGATCGATCAGCCGCCGGCCGGCGTCGTAGTGGTCGCGCAGCGAGCAAGGCCGGAGCAGGTTGCCGCACTCCGCCGTGCGCTGCCCGCCGGAGACATAGTCGGCCTGCCACTGGCGGATGCCCTGAAAGTAGGGTAGATCGAACAGGTTGTCGAGCGTTCCGTCGTGCCCGAACACCTTGTGGATGTTGGCCGCGGCGTACGGGACGAATACGCAAGGCATAACCTTTCCGTTCCAGTCGATATAGAGGTAACCGCCGCCGCCGGCTTGGCCGGCGGCGATACAGCCATTGGACACCGTGCCGCAGTTCCAGAAGTCAGCCAGCAGGATTTTGCGTTCTCGGATGATCTGCCAGGTACGACGCCACATCTGGAGGCGCTGTTCCGGGGAAACGAGCAGATCCAGAGTGTAGCTCCGCCCGATCGGCATGTACTGGAACAACCAGCCATAGACTGCTTGCTGTTCCTCAAAGAAGAAGTCGAGGAACTTATCCGAGAGGATCTCTTCCGCGTTATCGCGGGTCGCAGTCAATGAGATACCGAAGGGGACCCCGGCTTTCCGCAGGTTCGCCATCGCCTTCAAGATGCGATCGAAGACCCCGGGGCCGCGCCGCGCGTCGGTCCGCGACTGAAAGCCTTCCAGGGAGATAGCGGGGGTCAGATTCCCCGTTTTCGCCATCCGCTCGGCCAGGCGAGAATCAATGAGCGTCCCGTTGGTGTAGGTCATGAAGAAGCAATCCGAATGACTCGATGCCAAATCCAACAAGTCCTTGCCCTGTGAACGGTAGAGAAAGGGCTCGCCGCCGGAGATGGTGAAGAATCGCACCCCCCAAAGTGATTTGGCCTCGACGACAATACGGTCGAGAACATCCCACTCCAGGTGTTCTCTCGTTGTATTGGAACTGGCGTAGCAGCCTATGCATTGCAGGTTGCAGGTCTTCGTTGGGCTAATAACGATAAGACCCGGCGGTCTCTGGCCCAGGTGACGCCGGCCGAATTCCTCCTCAGCACGGGCTAGGGTCGGATCTTGCCGAAGAAGGGTGTTTACCAGAAAGACCTTCAGCATGCGGTGGACCACCGTATAAGAGAGTTGCTCTCGTTCAAGGGCCCGCCTTGTGGACTCGAGCAAGGCCTTGGCCATATCGAGTTTATCTTGTTCCGCCCGCGACGGCAGGTTCGGATTGGCGAAAACGCCTTTCGCCGCTATCAACCGTCTCTCGATCGTGTCGAGGACAAGCTTGCGCGGTCCATTGCTCAACAGTGCCCGCGCGACCAGCGAAGAAGCGAAGTGCTCAAAACCCATTTCAAGACGCCGGCGGAGTGCAAATATGCTCTCTTCAGATGCTACATGCATGATCAACCTCCTCTCATTCTGGCCCGTCTGAGTGGCGGTAACTATCCCCCTGATTCGTCCCATAACGACGCCCGGAGCGTGTCTTCTCTGTGATGCGCTCTGTTTGGGGATCTGCCTGACCACCGCTGCCCCCCCGGATCGCTCTCGACCGGCACATTGGACATTCCCGCGCATGGCCTTTGGCTTACTTACTCGTTTTCGACATCAAGGCGCTGAACTCAAGGGTCTCGAAACAATCCAGACTGGTTATTATGACGGTATGTGCGCATGGTCAGAACTCCAGTGCCCCCTTATCCTCCTGTACGCAGCCAATGAGCGGGTCGCTCGGCAACGAACGAACACGCCTTAGATCCTCCTGCAAGACATCTAGTTCTCGCAGACACGACTTCACGCAATGCAGCAGGGCGCGCTGCAGCTTGGCCGGCCTCTTTATCCCCGAATAATACTTCCACTTGCCCTCTCGACGGACAGTCACCAAGCCGACCCTTCGCAGGTACGCCAGGTGTCGCGACACTTTGGGTTGAATCTCCTCGAGCACTTCGCACAGGCTGCAAACGCACATTTCCCGCTCGATCAGCAGGTTGATCAACCGGAGCCGAGTGGCATCCGCGAATGCACGAAAGAGGCTCGGGGTGGTGCTCAGTCTCTGTTTCATATATGCTTAAGTGTATATCAGAAATCGCCGCTTGTCAAGGCTCGGCCGTCGTTTTCTTAATCAACCATGCCGGCAGCGATCAATCGATGAGGAATACTAGGAGCCGCCAGAGAGCGGCGCTTGGTCATAGAGCGGAATAGATCAAAGCTGCATGGGATATTCAGCGAATTCGAGATGATGCCGTCACCCTCCAAGAAACGCGTTCGGCAGCGTCTCGATGAAGGCGCGAATCTCGTCGCGGATGCGCCGATAATGGCTCAATGCCTCTTCTTCCGTCTCTGCCCCGGCAGCGAGTCGTGGGGGATCATCGAACCCCGCATGCATCCTGAGCGCCTTGCCCGGAAAGAAGGGACAAAGCTCGTTCGCATGGCCGCACAGGGTGATAACGCAGTCGAAGGTCACGTCGCGCAGTTCCTGAATATTCTTGGATCGCTGCGCCGAGATGTCGACTCCCGCCTCGGCCATGACCTTGACGGCATTCGGGTCGAGGCCGTGCGGATCGAAGCCGGCCGAGTATGCCTCGATCATATCTCCGCGCAGCCGGCGCGCCCAGCCCTCGGCCATCTGACTCCGGCATGAATTGCCCGTGCAGAGGAAAAGAACCTTGGGTTTCGGCGCCGTCGCGCGCCGGATCGCGTCCCGCATCATCCGCTCGGACGGCGCGGGCTCCACCTTCGAGCCGTCCCGGTAGAGCCGGCACCCGAGAAAGGGAGTATCAGCGCGCCGGCTCACCTCGATATCCAGCCCGTTGATCTGAATCGTCGGCGAACCAAGGAAGCGCTCGCGACGCGCCGTATCCTGATCGATAATAACCAGCTCTTCCGTTCCGACAAGAAGGTGCTCTCGGTCGATAACGGCCCTGAGACGCTCCCTCGCGGGTTCCATGCCCGGACAATCGGGAACGTACAGGAGCCGCGCCTTGATCTGGTGCCTGCCTGCCGTCATTTCGGTGCGCACCTCCGTTTACCGCGGCGGGCTCAATCCTCAGTGCACGCTCCACACAAGATAGACGCCCCCGAGAATGACGAGAGCTCCGCATACCTTCTTGAGAATGACGGCCCCCTTCGACCGCTCGTTCCAGTTGAGATACCTCTGCACCATGCTGGTGAAAGTCCCCGCCAGCACGATTACGGCGCAGTGGCCGATGGCGTAGAAGAGAACGAGCGAGCCGGCCAGGAGCGGTCTCGTCGAGGCCACGCTGAAGGCGATTCCCAGCATCGGCGCCATGTACGCGAAGGTGCAGGGACCGAGCGCGATGCCGAACACGAGCCCGATGACGAGAGCGGCGAGCGCTCCCTTCTTTTTCATCTTCGGCTGGTTCGCGGCGCCGAGAAACGGGATGGTGATGACCTCGAGCAGATGCAGGCCGATCACGAAGAAAATCGCGGCGACGAAATAGTTCCCCGCCTTCCCGACATCCCCCATGAGGCGACCCATCATCCCCGTAATGGCGCCGATTGCGGCGATCGTCGCGAGGATCCCGAGCGAAAAGAGCCCGGAGAGCGCGAATGCGCGCTTCTTCGTGACGACACCCTGGCCGTCGATGAATCCCACGATGAGCGGAATGCTCGAGAGGTGGCATGGGCTGAGGAGAATGCTCAGGACGCCCCAGGCCATCGACGCGGCAAGGGCGATGAGAGGCGTTCCCTGGAGAGCTCCGGTCAGGCGATCGAACAACGACATCATTGTCAGACGCCCTTCTGCTTGAGCACCTTGACGAGTTCCTCCTTCGGGAAGTATCCCTCGTGCCGGAAGTACTCCTTACCGTCCTTCTCGAGGAAGACCTGCGTCGGGATGACCCGGATGCCGTATTTCTTCCCGTAGGGCTTCCCCTCATCCGTCCACACGTCGTAAAACACGACCTTGACCTTGCCTGCGTATTCCTTCTCGATCTCCTTCATGATCGGCTGCATCTTCTTGCAGGGAATGCACTTGACGGAGCCGATTTCGACGAAGGTTACGAGCGGCGTGCCGTCCTTCTTGTCCGCCGACTTGTCCTTGCCCGCTGGCGCCTTGTCTTTCTCCAACGAGCACGCGATCCCGCTGATCAGCGCAATTGTCAATACTGCCGCGATTACGATCCTCTTCCTCATCAGTCTCTCCTTTCCCATACCGGTTACTACTTCAGCAACGCCTCAATGTCGGCCGCCGACAATACCTTCCCCACGCTCTTCACTTGCCCATCCACAACCAGGGCGGGCGTCATCATCACGCCGAACTTCATGATATCCTGTATCTTCTCGACCTTCTCGAGCTCGGCCTCGATGCCGAGCGCCTTGACCGCCGCTTCAGCGTTGGCCGTGAGCGCTTTGCACTTCGGGCACCCGGTGCCGAGAATCTGGATTTTTTTCATGGTCTATCTCCTCCTTCTCGCGGCGCTTTGCTTCGTACCGCCTTAAGTCAATCAGTATGCCGCCTCCGGCGGCGAGTACGCCTCGGGCAGCAGTCTCTCCATCGCCATCCCGGCGGGAATGAACACCAGCAAGGTAATGATAGTGCGCGCAAGGGAGAAGCGCCAACCGAGAAACGCGACTTCAAATGTCAGCATCGGAAGCTTCATCGCCGAGAAGGCGAAGAGGTAGATGAACACGTTTCTCGGCGCACAGCCTTTCCGCCAGAGGCCGATAGCGAACGGGAAGGCCGCATAGAGCGGTCCGGCCTGCAGCGTTGCGAGCAACACCATCCACGGGATCGCGGCGGCGCCCGCGTGCCGCCCCGCATGCCGCTCCACCAGATGCCGAGGCACCCACACATCGAAAAGCCCGACCAGCAGGAACATCGGCGGAAGCACCATCGCCATCTCGATGAGGAACTCGCGAAGGTTCACGCCGGCTTTCAATCCGAAGGCGAATCCGCCGGATATGCGCCCGAATACCCAGAAGACGGCGACCACAGCTGCTATGATCCAGGGCCAACTTCTGCCGATGACGGACGGCCTTTTGCGCTGTTTGCTCATGCCAACACCCATGTCATCCCGGCTGCGACGAGGAAGGCGCCGAAGAGCGCCAGACCGTTGCGCAGGAGGGAAACCCTCCAACCGAAGAACCTGGCTTCGATCGGGAGTGTCAGAATACCCACCATCATCAACGAGGTGATGAATGCGGCCTGAACCGCGTATGAGGCACCGTGCTGTTTAAACACCGCGGTCAGAGGATAGGCGATGAACCCCGGAATGAGCGCGACGCTGCCGAGGCCGAAAGCGGCAAGAAACGGCAGCGGCCCGCGGCCGGCAAGAACGTGCTCCATCATCTCGGGCGTCACCGCGGCCAGGATCAGACTCACCAGAGCGAGCACGCCGAGCAGGAGCGGAAGAATGCCCCTGAGCAGCTGAAACCCCCTCGCCGCGGCAGCGAAGGTCTTATGCCGGTCGGCGAAGAACGAGGCGATGAGCGCCGCGCCAGTGATGATCCATAGTACGATCATGGTTGAATCAATTTTCCGTCATCCGTCGGGTTACTCGCGCTGCCTCAACAGGGCGCACCGAGAAAGATCGATCTTTCTCGTTTTTATTCTTTTTCGAATCTTCCATCCATTCGCCGCTCGGCGAATTCGTCCATCTGGTTATCGCCCGAAGCCCGGATGTCGCGGGCGAGCTGAATCGCCTCGCGAATCAGATCCTCGCCGATACCCAATTCTTGCGCCTGCTTCAAATGATGGGCGAAACACGGTTGGCATTTGCCTGCAATGGCGGCGGCGATGGCCACGAGTTCTTTGGTTGCGCTGTCCATGCCATTCAATCCCTCGACTCACAGGGCCAAACCGTACGGCTTGTTGACCAGCGTCGTCATGCCGTTCAGCAGATCGCCCGCCTTTGCGGCGTCGCCGGATATCACCGCCGCGGCGAGGTCGTCCAACTCCGCCGAAAGCTCGCGCACGGCGGCGGCATATTCGGCGTTGCGGCCGTCGCCAGCCGGCCAGGGCAGAGGAGCGAGGAACACCTCGTCGCGCTGGCGAGCAAGTGCGGGCAGGAGCGGGCGAACCCCATCGAGACCGCGCACCTTGAACACCGAACCGGCGGTCTTAATCGTCTTTCGCAGGTGGAACAGGCGGTCGAGCGCGTAGACGAGGCCGTTCTCCTCGTGCATGGTCACAAAGAGGCCGCACCCATAACCGCACGCCAGCATGGAGCGCCGGGGCTGCCCGGCCGCGAGCGCCTTCTCCATATCTTCCAGCGCATTGGACATATCCTGGAGCCGCGCTTTGAACTGGGCATCCGCCGCATATTCGGCGGGCGGGTTACCGGCGTAGGTTTTCTGGATACCGGCCCACTGTTTGCGGGCGTTGGCCAGCAGAGTCAGGCCCTGAGCCTGCTTGGCGGCGTCCAGATCCTTTTCCTTGGCCATATCCTGAACGATCGCGCAGTACTGCCGGACCACGCGACGAAATGCCCCTACCTCGTCGTCAAACGCGGCGAGCGAAGGTGGAGCGGGTCTATCTGCGGCCGGAGCGCCGAATGAAAGCGACAGCAGAGCCGTCGCAAAGATGACCGCGGACAACAGCGTTCTTCGCATCATGCGTCAGCCTCCTTTTTCTGTTTCTTGCCGTACGCCGCAAGGTACAGGCACGGCATTAGGAATAGTGCGACCGGTATCTCCATGAGCAGCCCGCCGATCGCTCCGGCGGCCATCGGCTGCAGCATGTCGCCCCCTTCCTCGATCGCGAGCGCGAGCGGGATGAACCCCACGAGCGTGCACACGGTCGTCATGACGCGCGGCCTCAGGCGAATTTTCGCGGCATCGACAACCGCATCGAACGCCCCCTTCCCATCCCGGTCCTGCAGCTCCCGGGCAAAGGTCAAGAGCAGCACGCCGTCATTCACCGTCGCCGCCACGACGACCAGCACGCCGATGATCACCGTCGCTCCGAGCGGCAATCCGGTGAAGAGCATGACGAGCACCATGCCCGAAAGGCAAACCGGCACGCTCCCGAGAATCATCGCGGGAAGCTTCAGGCTGTTGAACTGTACCGCGAGGACGATGAACGAGAAGAAAAGAGCGAAGGCCAGGATCGCCGCAACGGCGCGCTTCATTTCATCCATCATCTGCGCCTGACCGCCGAAGGTATACTCGTAGCCGGGGGGATGATCTCCCTTCGCCAGGGCGCTCTTGAGCTCCTTCAGGGCGATCCCGACGCTGACCCCCGAGGCATCGCCTCGCACGATCACCTCTTTGACCTGATCCTCGCGGACGATCTCCACCGGTCCGACGTCCCGGCGCACCTCGGCGATATCCTTGAGACGCACATACCCGCCCTGTGAGCAGCTCACGCGCAGGTTCTCCACGTCGTCGCGAGAAGCAACGGCGCTTTCGGGGATCATGAGCCGGATATTGTAGTACTCATCGCCCTCCCGATAGCGCGTCGCGACGGCGCCGGTAATCAGCGAGCGGACAGTCGCCGCGACGTCGCTGGCCGACACTCCCATCTCCGCCGCCCGCGTTCGGTCGATCCGAATCCGGTACTCGGGTTTGGTCAGATCCATGGATACGTACACGTTTTCGAAGTGCTTGAGCTCGTTCATCGCCGAAGCGGTGTTCCGGGCCAGGTCGAAAAGCACCGCCATATCCTGCCCTTTGATTTTGATTTCGATATCGGCCTCGCCCAGCTTGCGGAGGCCTTTGACCTTCATCTGGGAGACCATCGGCTTGCCGCCGGGAACGGAGATCTGCCCGACAAGCGGGCGGAGCTTCTCGATATATTCCTTCGTGCTTACGCTGCGCTTGCGGGGCGACACGAGCTGGAGATCGATCTCTCCTTCGTTCGCTATCTCGTAGGTATAGAGACCCCAGACCTTGCCGCCCGAGAGAGTAAAGGCGCTCTCGATCGACGGATCGCCGGCGATGCGATCCTCGATCCGTCGCAGCACGGCGTCCGTCTCCGCGAGGCCTGTTCCCGTGGGAAGCTTGACCTTGATCATGATCCGGCCGTCATCCATTTGCGGCAGAAATTCGCTTCCGAGCCTGCCGAGCAGAACCCCGGATACGATGAGGACGACCGCGAACGCAGCGATGACGATGCGACGGCGGCGAAGCGTCCATACGAGCGCATCGCCGTATGCCTCGGTGACACCGCTGAAAAAGCGCTCGAACCGGCCGGGCCTGCGAGGCCCCTGCGCCTGTTTTCCGACGAGGATCGACGCGATCATCGGCGTGACGGATACCGCCATGACGAGACTGATAACCACGATCCCCGCGATAACCAGGATCAGCTCCCGGAACAGGAGGCTGGTCAAACCCGGGACGAGCAGAAACGGCACGAAGAGGGCCAGAAACGCCAATGTGGCGGCGACCACGGCCGGACCGATCTCGGCCGTCGCGGACACCGTCACCTCGGATGTCGGCGAGTCGGGCCGTTCATGCCGGTGTCGCGTGATGTTCTCGATCACGACGATCGAGTTGTCGAGCAGGACCCCGATGGCGATCACGAGACCGCCGAGGGAGAAGATGTTGAGCGAGAATCCCGCGACCTTCATCAACCCGAAGTTGAGGATCAGGGTGATCGGAATGGCCAGCACCATCACGACGACCTGCCGCCAGGAACCGAGGAAGAGATAGATGATGACAATGAGCAGCGCCGCGGCCTCGATCGCCGCGTTGCGCACGCCGCCGAGCGCGGCCGAGACGTAGTCGGCCTGGTTCTCGACCATTCCCAGGCGCACGCCCTCCGGCAGGGAGGGCCCGAGCTCATCGATCCTCCGGCTGACGGCTTCCGCCACGGCCACCGTGTTGGCGGTCGCCTGCTTCAGCACGCTCAGCTTGACACAGGGTTTTCCGTCGAGCCTCGTGATGACGCGAACTTCTTCGTGGCTGTCGAGGACCTCCGCCACGTCGCGGACGCGGACCTTCGCCTCCCCCTCGCGGGCGAGAACGACGTCGCGGATCTCATCGAGGTTGCCGTACTCACCGACGGTCCGCGCGATGATCTCCTTCGAACCCGCGGTCACGCGACCGCCGAAGAGCTCGACATTTTCTTCACGCAGCCGACGAATGATCCCATCGGGCGTGAGCCCGTGTTTCTCCAGCGCGAGAGGATCGAGGTGGACGCGAATCTCGCGCACGAGCCCCCCGACGATCTCGGTTCCCGCCACGCCCGGCACGGCCAGGAGCTGGTCCTGCAGCCAATTATCCGTCCATGTTCGTAAGCGGACCAAATCCCACTGACCGCTGCTGACGGTCATTTGAACAACGGGCAGCTGGGAAGGGTCGGCTTTGATGACGACCGGCGGGTCAATGTCGTCAGGCAGCTCCCGCGCCACGCGCGCCATGGCGGCCAGGGCATCCTGGTAGGCGACGTCCACGTCCACGCCGTACTTGAAATTGACCTGCAGGGTGTACATGCCTTCGATTGACGACGACTCGAGAAAGTCGAGGTCGTCCACCGTGGCCATCTGGCGCTCGACGGGATCGGCGATGTTCTTGTCGATTTCCTCCGGCGTCGCGCCGCGCCACCAGATGTGCACCTTGATCAGGGGGTAGGTGATATTCGGCAGGAAGTCGGTGGGCAGGCTCAAGAAACCGTACAGCCCAAGCACGACGAGGGCGACAACTATCGCAGCGGTGGCCATGCGGCGTTCGACTGCAAAGCGCGTTATCTTCATTTGGAATCGTCTCCGGATTTCGTCGGCTGCTTCGGGGGCGCCGCCCCCGATTCTTTCGGTCCGCCCTCCCCCTTCTTCTTCTCGCC
>Ga0315291_10001453_pt1 | contig 31652 bp, 45 predicted proteins | sample YL17G12_20_MG_FD_203070 | JGI IMG/M metagenome (GOLD analysis project Ga0315291, IMG submission 203070) | Sediment microbial communities from Yellowstone Lake, YNP, Wyoming, USA - YL17G12_20 | ecosystem: Environmental > Aquatic > Freshwater > Lake > Sediment | place: USA: Wyoming | collected...
GCGACCGATTTCCCTGAAGATGCGCGGGCATAGCCTCCGCTTGCCGCCGAAGTAGGGGGGCAGGCCATCAAAGCCATGCCAGGGCATCTTCCGCCTCCATTAGAGCCATTCCACACCGCGCGCCTGCAATCACGAGCGCTTCGGTGTCCGTGGCCTGCGCCGGACCCGCCCCAGCGCAATGTATGGATCGGCGCCACGCTCTATGGCCCGATGAATGCGCCTATGGCAGGATTCGCAAAGGGCTATCAGGTTGTCGAGCTCGTCGTTGCGTTCTGCCTTTGGCGAGTTCCCGCCACGGCCATCTTTGTGGTGGATTCGGATGGCCTTGACGCCGCACAACTCGCACAACCCACCTGCTCGATCGATGGCCGCCTGCCAATTACCGCTGAACCTGGTCCGTCGTGCCTGCAACTTGCCTTTCTCGCTTCGAGCATAGCGCAGAGAGCGCTGTCGGGCTTTCTCAGGATCTCTGCCTCTTGCATCAGGCCTCGGACCGAACTTCATGCCCTTGTTCCAGGGAGCACGGCCGCGCAATGCAGGGCGTGGAATGCACTGGCGCGGGTCCCGTTTCAGACCCTTGTTCCAGACGGGTCGCACAAAATATACGTTCATCAGGGAGACAGCCAGGCGTGATGCCTGGCAGTATACTGAACCTACGGTACGACCGAGCCTGGCGGCGATCTCTCCGGCAGGGACTCGTCCCGCGAGTTGCCGGAGAACCGACACGTCACTGGCGGACCAACGTGGGCTCCTCATCTGCTCTCACCTTTTCCGGCTGTGCTGCGTGCCTTGTCGGCGACTCTGGGTCGCCGCTGCGTGGCCAGTAGTCGATGATGCCGCTCAGTCTTCAGGGCAATGATGCCCAGGGCGCACGCATCGAGCAGATGCGCGTTCTCACTCGCGATCTTCACCATCAGGTGCACGCATCGGCCGACCTGTTCCTTGCTGGCGCGGCCATTGCCGGTGACGGCTTTCTTGACCGCCTGGGGCTGGTAGTCCACGAGCGGCACCTGGAGCGCCTCGCACACAGCTCTCACCAGGCCCTGCTTTTCCCGCTGTGCCATGGCAATCCTAACCCGTCCCCACGGCCCCACTTTCTCCGTGGCGACCAGGTCCACGTGGTGTTCTTTACCGAGCCGATGCACCAGCCGTTGTAGCTCCAGCCCCGTGAGATTGGGGCTGAGCTCGACTGCACACACCACCCACGGCGATCCCGCGCCCTCGTCACACAGCACCACGAGTCCCCCGGGGGCGCCTAGATCCACCGCCATGACTTTCATCGGTCCTGCCCTTCAGTGAATGACCGGTGGGGGAGGGGAGGGGCCGGTGACCATGAAGGCCACCGCTTTCTCCACGGCCTGTCGCACAAACTCGTTGGCTTTCTCTCTGTGTTGCAGGAAGCACGACTCATGGAATGAGATCCCGACCAGCCCAAATGGCAGGTTGACGATGACGGTCTTGACCATCCTGATCTCGCCCCCGGCGAACCCGCGCCCGCAGATAGGACAGCGCGTGCTCATCGTTCTCATGTCCCGGACTCCGTTGCGGGGCTATCGGCTATGGTCCCGCTTGAGCATGTGCAACCCGTCGAGTGCATAGGTATCTGGCAGGGCCTTTACTCGCTCCCCGTAGGCGTCAAATGCCTGGCTGAGCGCCTCGGCCTCGGCCTGGATTCTCTCCGGCTCATCGGTAGCAAGCAGGGCCTCGCGCCGGGCAATGCGTTCACTCGCCTGCCTGCCCCAGCACGCGTTCTGTTCGTCGAAGTGGGCCAAGGTGAACCGCCGCCGCCCGCGGGTCTTGTCGCAGAGCCTGAACTGCGGCGTGTTGTTGTAATCCAGCCGCATGTCTGCGGGCGCCTCGTGCAGGTTGAACCCCAGGGCAAGGGCGCTGTACTCGGCCTGATACCAGATGTGAACACCGGGCAGAACCTGGTCGAAGTGCGCCTGCACCACGGGCGTGAAGCGCCGAGTCACCACCTTGCCCTCCAGCGGTGTCAGGGCCTCCCGCATGACGTGGTATAGTCGAAGTTGTTTGCGCTCGATTTCGAGCTGCTCAGTCCAGATGTCCCGAGCGGTCTTGCCGTTTGTGCTCATCTGTCTCCCCTCCTCGCCCAGTTTCCACACTCTCTCGCGCAGCATCAGGCGCTCCCCGCGAACTCCACCTGGAAGCGCGCGCGAGCGCACTCGATCTCGCCCTCGGGGTTGAGCTCGATCCCGATCCACCGCCGAGCCAACCGCCAGGCGGCGATCGCCGTCGTGCCACTCCCCAGGAATGGGTCGAGCACGATCTCCGGGGGGCCCGGGAACAGGGACCCCGCGGCGGGGGTAGCCGTGGACCATCCCCTTACCATCCGCTCTGCCAGTTCGAGCGGGAAGCACGCGAAATGTGCCTGACCCTCCGGCCACCTGGTGGCGCCGACCGGGATCTCCCACACATTGCGCACCATGGGCCGCTTCGTCTTCGTGCCGCTCTTGGTGTGGTGCAGTTCCCACGGGAACCAGATCGGTCCCCGGTCCCCTGCCACGCCGTGCGAGAACCAGAAGACATGTTCGACCACGTTGGCCATGGTGCCGTCGGCCGTGGTGGGCGGCCCATTCGGTTTCAGCCAGTAGATCGGGCGAATGAACTGCCAGCCGATGCTCCTCATCTGCGAGGGTAGATCCCAGTCGTAAGTGTGGTGGTTCCAGGTCGGGCAGACCACGCCGCCGACGTTCAGGAGCAGCGCGCGCCGCGGCTTGAGGACGCGGTGGAGCTGCTCGGCGATCGGCCGGAACCAACTCCACCAATGGTCCGGGTGGATCTGCGTCTGCAGACCTGTCTCGGCGTTCAAGTTGGGCTTGCCGTGGAGCCACTGCGTGCGGTTCTTCGGCCGAGCTGCTCCAGTGTATTGGCCGGGGAACTCTCGGCGCAGCTTCTTCCTGACATGGGGCGCACCGGCCGAGGCGTTCAGGTTGGCCATGCGGGCCCGATCACGCTGAGATAGTAGGCCATTGGGGTGATCCGCGGCGTACTGCTCGCGCTCGAGGCTGCCGGCGGCCCCCCGCAGCACCGAACCATCCTCATCCACGAACCGCCGATAGCGCCCCAGATCCTCGGGTTTGCGCTGCGCCCGAGGGTAGGGCGGACTGGTAGCGATCAGATCGATGCAGTGGGCCGGCAACAGCGCCAGCATCTCGAGCGCATCCCCCTCGACGATCACCGGCGCGTCCGTCGGCCCAGCCGGGTTCGTCCAGGCTGCCAGGCAATCTATGGCCTCTGTCTCGACCGTGCTCACGTGCAGTTGCACCTCAGTACCTGGGGGACCGGACCCATGACGGTTTGCCAGCACGGCTCGGTCTCCTTGCACAGCGCGAAGTCCTGGGCCGCGCCCACCAGCATCTCCAGGGCGGCCCGGTACAACCCCACACGTTGCTCGAAGGGCAGCCGGTATGGATGTGTGCCCGCCGCGCCCGCTTCTCGCCGCACACAGGCCGCCAGGGCCCGCTGTATGGGCGAACCGTTGGCAACCGCCCGGTAGCCGGCGGTCGTGAAGCGCAGGGTGCCGAGGGTGATCCGCTCTATCTGACGGCCCGACAAGAGCTGAGCCAGCCATTCCCCCCACCGCCCCTCCGTTATCATCGGGTCGAGGCGCACCCTAACCCGCCACCCTCGCTGAATCGCCGACAGGACGCCACCGCGCGGCCAGGCTGGAGCGATATCCACGTTCTCCTGGCATCTGTGCCCCAAGTCCTCATGCCATGGGCCATAGGGCAGGGAAACCTGCCCCAAGGAAAACGAGAGGATCACCTGGGGGGCAGGCTCGACGTCCCTCAATTCCCAGGGTGACCGCTTCGTCACAAGGAGCAGTCTGTGCCGGCCCTGGCGCCGGAACAGTTCGATCAGGCGCCAGCTGGCCTGGGCACAGATCTCCGGCGCGAAGGAGTCACTCAGTTCGCCGGCGTTCAGGATGACCCCGCCGGTGCCGTCGCATCTTGGGCAGCGGGGCACGCTACTATCAACCGGCGCATGAGCCACGACGCCGTCCCCATCGCAGTACTCGCACTCGGCCTTCTCCATCCATCGCCCGACCGCGCGTTCCAGATCGGGGAGCTCGTCCTCAGTGATGGCTTTGGGCCAACCGAAACGGGCGAACGTAGAGTTGTGCAGGAAGCAGTAAGAACACCGCATAGGGCACTCGGCCAGCGATCGCAATCGGGCGAAGCCAGGGCAGATGACTCCGGCCGATGATTCAAATTGAGCTATCCATCGATGCATTTGCTGAACCTCCCCTTGGTATCTCTGGGGCGACCGTGTGTCTGGCCAGTCCGTTTCCGACCACGCCCACTGTGACCAGGCAGGAATCCTCTGGGTCGCCCTTCGCTATCAAAGCGAGCCAGTATTCGACCGCAACCGCAGCCGCATGTGATCTCTGGGTTTGACTCCCCTGGCTTTCGAAGGTCCGGCCGCGTGCGGTGCCGTACCTTGTGGTCCGGCAGACCGTCTGTCACCTCGAGGTTCTCGGGCCGGTTGTCTTGGGTGTCTCCGTTGCGGTGATGCACATGGTCGGTCGGTAGCAGCGGCCTTCCGACCATCTCCTCCGCCACCAGGCGATGCTCATACACGTATCCCCTGCAGTCTGCCAGACGATGGCCGCGGCGCTTGATCAGAACATACCCGTGTGGCGTCAGTGTCCTGCCGCCTCGCCAGTTCCAGTGGGTCGCGCCGGAAGGCTGGCCAGCCTTCCGGCATTGCGGACTGCAGAACTCGCGCATCGTGCGTGGCTTGCCCTCACGGCTTCGCGAAAAGCCGCGGCCGCAGTTGGCACAGGTTGTCTCCCTCGGATAAAGCCTGGGGCGTCCCATGCCTTAGATCGCCTCCTTGAAGTCGTGCGGCCGGCTCATCGTCCGACCGATCCACTGCTTCATCTCATCCCTCCGCACCGCTTGCAGATTCTCCAGCCGCTCCGCAGCAGCCGGCGCGCCTCCAGCCTGTAGCATGGGTAGGGCAACCCGGGTGTCGCTCGCCCCCTGCTCTGGCCCGCCCAGAAGGTCGCGCAGTTGTCGGCGGCATGGAGGATTTTGCGAGTACCGCGACCCCTGAAATAGACACTTCTCATCCTGACTCCCTCCCGCTCAAGGCCGCTACTCTCTTCTCGAGCTCGCGTTGGATATCGGGCACCACTTTCCATAACCCCTGCCGCCCCTGGCACGGAATGGGTGGGTCAACCGGCATGATATCTTCCAAAACCCACCCGAAGGGGCCGACAAACCAGGGCGATTCACTGTTCGTCACCACCCCCACGACCCTCACCACCGCCACAATGCCCGCGCCGAGGTGGTACAGGCGGTCCCCCGACATGTAAGCATGGTCCATAGCGGCATGGATCGCCATATCTACTATGTCGGGACTCCAGCCCGGGTCCCACCGCTTGCCAGCATGGATCGCCACCCTTTGGCCGATCAACCATGGTGGCGGGCGCCAGATGCGATTCTCAATGTCCTTCCCGAGTCTGGCAATCGCCCAGGCCCAGGGCTGGTGCAGGGTTAGGGCGCGGCCCAATGCACCCAGGTAGAGGCGATGTCCCCTGTGGTCATCCATCAGTGATCACCCACATGTCAGGTCACTCCTACCGCCTGTAATATGCTGCCGCCGACACGATGCCCAACAGAACTGCCCACGCTCCCACCAGCCACACGTCGCCTATAAACGGGAGGGGAGCGGCGGCAGGTTCGAGCATACGGTAGAGGCCATAGAAAAGTCCCAGGAACATCAGGCAGACCAGAACCACGGAAGTCAGAGTGCCGAGCGGACCCTCAAGCCCGCCCGCAACATGTCTCAGCATACGGGGTCTCCTCTCTGATCGGGAGCCTCCCTGCCGCCGGGCCCCACGCAGGAAGCGCCGAGCGCGGTGAGCGGCCCTCTCGATCTCCGCCTGGCTCATGCCGTGCCGCCGGAGGGTGGCCTCGACACCGGGGTGCGGACTGAACTGGATCTTCTCTCCCTGGGCCAGGGCGCAGTCCGTGCAGATGCAGGCGTCATGGCGGACGGTAGCATCGACCCAGACCTCTGCACCACAGGTCTGGCAGTGCTCGCGCTTGCATGGGATGTGCGGCGCCCGCAGGCGGGCGGTCGTCATGCAGACCATGATGACCCCCTGCTTCTCGCCTGCCGCCCCTTGATGCTCAGCGTCGGCCTCGCTCACTGCCCGCTCACCTCTCTGGGGGGCGCCCCTTACTCGAAGTACTTCCGCCCGTATGCCCCGATAAACTCACACATGCCATGATCGGCACCGTCCGCGCGCTTGACCCGAATGCCATCGTCAGCAAGCCGGATTGCGCCATCCGCATCGCCGGGCTGCAGAACCGCGACCACCTCGACCTGGGTGCCCGCGTCAGCGAAGCCGTACGCGTTGCGCAGCAGGATCAGGCGGGACCCGACCGTGAACCCATCGAATGCTCCCATCAGATCTCCCCTCATTTTCAGCGGGGGCGGCGGACCGTTTTCCGCTACAGGTTGGTGCGCGCTGTCCATTGCGGTCGCCGAAAGCCTCTCCGCATGTGAGAGCCGCTCTCCGTGCTCTTTCGCTCTGCGGCAGTCGTGGACAAGTCCACTCCGCCGCCCCCAATCCCCATCTATGGCGCCTGCATCGGCATCACCACGTAACGGTAGACGCCCTCTCCGGTAGGCCGGATTAGGCCGGCCGAGATGGATCCGCCGAACTCCATCAGCACGGCCGGGGTTGCTATCACCTCCATTACGTCGAGCAAGTACCTGGCGTCGAAACCTATCTCCAGTTCCTCGCCCTCGAGCTGGATCTCCACTTCCTCGTGCGCCCGGCCCACGTCCCCAGTCTCGGCCAGGATGGTCAGGATGCCGTTGTTGGTGCGCAGCATCACCCTGTTGGTCTCGTCGGTGTGGGCGACGATCGCCGCTCGCTTGATGGCAGTGGCCAGGGCATCCCGGCCGGCGGTCACCCGCTTGTCGGTCTGGGTGGGCATCACCCGCTCCCAGTTGGGGAACTGGCCCTCGATTAGCCGGCTGGTGACCACCAGGTCGCCCAGGCTGAAGACGATCTGGTTCTCGCCCACGGTGATGCTGATCTTCTCCTCGCCTTCGCTGGCCAGGGCGCGCATGACTTCGCTGAGCGCCCGGCCGGGCACCGTTACAATGAGGGGAGACACGACGTAGTTCTCCTGCCCCGCAGAAGGGGGGCCAACCGGATCGCCGCCGATGGTCATGGAGTTCACTGCCAGCCGGTGCATGTCAGTGGCGGCCAGGCGCAGTACCCGGCTGTCCCAGGCCAATTGGGCGCCGGTGAGGATGATCCGGGTCTGATCCCTGGCGGCGGCGAAGATCACGCTCTTGATCACCTCCCGAAAGGCGGCTTGCGGCACCTCGAAGGTGGTTTCCTTACCCACCTGGGGCTGGTGGGGGAATTCCGCCGCGGGCAGGCCCTGGATCAGGTACTGGGAATGGCCGGAGACTAGGGTGAGAGCCTTGCTGTCCTCGGCCTGCAGGCTGATCTCGGCCGCGGGCAGGCTGCCCACCACCTCGTTCACTATCCTGGCGGGGATGGTGATCGCCCCTTCCTCGGCCACCTGCGCCGGCACTCGGTCCTCTATCCACAATTCGAGGTCGGTGGCCAGCAACCGCAGCGCGCCCTCCTTGGCCTCCAGCATTACGTTGCTCAGGATGGGCAGGATGCTCCGGCCCGACACCGCCCGGCCCACCCACTGCAATCCCTCGCTCAGGCCCTTGGTGGTACTTGTAAGCCTCACCACACGCCTCCTATCTGATCGGTTTTCATCCCCGTGCCCGCAGCCGATAATCCTCGCCGGGCAGCACTATCCGAGCACAGGTTTCGCTCAGGCGACTGACTATGCGCTCGTCTATCTCCTCCCGGAGCTCCTTCGCCGTCCGATTGCTGGTGATGATGGTTGGCCGCATGTCGAGATACCGGCGGTCGAGCAGGTCGAGCAGCGCCTCCCGCACATGCTCCGGGTTCCGGTCGAGTCTGACCGAGCCCAGGTCGTCGAAAACCAGCAACTGCACCCCGCCAGCCTCTGGTAGGGGGTCGGGAGCCTCGTCGCCGTAGCTGTGGCGCAGTTGGCGCATATACTCGCGCGCTGGCAGGTACAGGCCAGCGAAGCCAGCCCCGAGCGCGCACCGCAGCACCGCGACGGCCAGGTGGGTTTTCCCGACGCCGACCGGGCCCACCAGCCACAGCCCCCGACCGGCAGATAGGTGGTCGCCCAGGTCCGCAACGTAAGCCGCGACCGCTTCTACTGCCGGCTCGTTGAGGGCGGAGCGCTCGAAGCCTTCGATCGTGCAGGCGCCGAAGCGGGCCGGTATGCGCGCGGCCGCAAGCCGGGCGTCGTGCTCCGCGACCTGCTGCAGGTGCTCTCGGCTTTGGCGTTCGGCCTCGGCGTGCCGCTGCGCATCCGCTTCCCGGTGGCGGCGCTTCTCGCATTCCTCGCAACTGCATTCGGGCGCGCAGGCCCGGTGATAGTTCCACCGCCGCAGAATGGGGAGCCAGGTGCGGATTTCCACGGCCCCGCAGGATGGGCAGGGCGGCAGGAGCTCGCGGGGCGGAGTCACCCCGGCCGCCAGCACATCTCCCAGGCCAAAGCATCCGCAGCGCAGGACTGGCGTCTCCTCGCGCAGGATCGGGTCGGTGACGGGGATTGCGGGTGTCTCGCATACAGGGCAGTGCGGCAAGTTACACCTCCTCCCAGTTCTTGTCCCGGGGCCCTGCATCCTGGCGCTTGATCGCGCCGGCGGGTTGTCTCAGCGCGCTGGCGGCCGCCTTTTTCACGTAGGTGGCGTTCGGCACGCCGGCCTGCACGGCGGCCTCGAGGCCCTGCCGGAAGGCGTCGCGGTCGGTCGTTTGCTCGAGCGCCGTGAGCGGTCGGTAGAGGACGGCGAGAAGACGGGAGACGGCGACCTTGCATGTCTTGTTTTCGGCGGCGAGGAAGTCAGCGAGGGCGCGGTACTCACTGGGGAAGGCGGTTTCCTGAAGGATGGTGTCCAGCTCGGCTTGTAAATCGGTGGGGGAGCGGGGCGAAACGCGGAGCGATTTCGCGCGGAGAGGCTTTTCCTCCCTCCCTCCTCTAATCAAATCCCTCTCTAATCCCTCTCCCTCTCTATCTTGAGGTTTCATGCGTTCTCGTGAGCTTTCACGAGGTTTCACGAGTTCTCCCGAGTTCTCGCGCGTTCTCGCGGCGGGCCGCCGAGACCGGTCCACATTCTCCCACGTGATCGCGCAGCACCGACACAGCTCGAGTGGCGGCGGTGGCATCATCGAGGGCGTCGGGTGCTCGTTCCGCTGCCACTCGTGCCAGTCGTGGATCTTGCCATACCATGCGCCATCGGCCTCGTAGAGATGGACGAGTCGCACCCGCTCGAGCAGCCGCAGGCAACGCTCGATTCTCTCGGGCGTCATCTTGGGATCCACGGCATACCCGGCCGCCTTGATCGCCAACAGATTGGCGCGGAAGCGCCCCTCGTCGTCGGCCAGGGGAGATATTAGGAGGACATGCAGATCTGGGGCCATGGCCTCCTCGCTCTGCGCCTCCACGACTTTGGGGTGGCCGCGGCGGCTGGGGTCGAGGGTGCGGATCTTCCACGTTCCGTCTCGCGGCATTGTCGCTCCCATTCGTTTGCTTGATGTGCGGGCCTCGTCCATGATCACGATGTCTACTCGGCCGGGGCCTCATCCGCTTCGCCCACCGCCCCGTTGTCGTAGTATCGCTTGGCCTGCCCCTCATCCTCGGCGGCCCGCAGGCTGCCGCCGCACACGGGACAGTGGCCGTCCACGCCGATCTCGCAGGTGGCGCCGCAGGCGATACAAACGAACTGGCCAGCGACCGCCTGGTCCTCAAATGGCAAGCGGGTCTGATCCGGGTCCTGCGGGGTCTCCCAGGGCAACTTCTCGTCGACCGGCCGGAGGGGAAGGATTACCGCCTGGACGGTGCGGCCAGCGTAGGGCCGCAAACTGTGGTGCAGATCACTCAGGTCGGGCCCGGCCACCTTAATCCGCACCGTGAGCTCATCTTGACTGCCCTCGCCGGTCATGGCCGGCTTCCCCAGCTCTCCGCGCAGGCGGATGCTGGTGGCGAACTGCTCATCCTCCATGGCGCACAAATCGGGGCCGCCCCGGGATCTGGGGACACTTGCGGTCTCCGCCGCCTCCGGCTGCGCTTCGGCTCGGTCGCCCTGGCCCTGCTGCTCGAGCTCCTCGGGCATGTCGTTCTGCTCGCTACCCGACCTGTCGGCCGCAGCCCCGCCGCTCACATCCTCTGCCATGACTGCCTCCTGGTTGTAGAAATAGGAAACCCCTCGCCCCCGGCCCGGGCAGGGGGGGCTGCCGCGGGCCGGGGCGAGGGCAAATGCACAGAGCGGGGGAGGAGCGGCCCGGGCCCGGCGCGTTGGCCGGGGGGACAGCCAGACGCGCCGCTCTCACTGTGCCCCTTCGATGGCAAGCCCGGGGCCGCTCCATTCGTCATTTCGCTCCGTTCAGTACTCGGGGGCAGGCAATGCCCGTAACCCGGCCTCGAGCGATGGCACTTGCTGCCGGGCCAACTGTCCCTGGATAATCTCGCCTACTGTTGCCGTCCTCCCATCAGGGAGAGCGACTTCGGAGAAGGCGAGAAACACGTCCTGGAAGGCGAGGATCCCGAACTCGGCCTGCTCCAACATCGCCTTGAGGCCCCAGTAGAGCGCCCGCATGCGTTGGCGCTCATCGCGCGCATCTGTGCCCATATCCAGATGGAAGCGGTACACGCGGTCGGCCCGGCGAAACCGGACTGCCACCGCCGCCCCTTGGGGGCTGCGCACGCTGTGCCAGGCCACGCCGTCCGCGCCATAGCGCAGCAGCACCCGCTCGATCTCGTCGCGGGTGCGATGGGCCGAGACGCTGGTGTTCCGGTAGGCCTCGGGGGTCTGTCGCGCGGCTGCCTTCATCGCGTGGTCACCTCGATATGGCTGCCTTGCTGGTCCTTGGTGACCTGTAGGCAGACCGGAAAGGCATCCTGCAACTCGGGGACGTGGCTCACGACCAGAATGGTGGCGAATCGCTCTGCCACCCGCTGCAGGCAATCCACGAACAGCGCCCGCCCCTGCGCATCGAGCGGTGCACAGGTTTCATCAAGGACGAGCAGTTCGCACCGGGCGCCGGCCCGGCTGGCAAGTAGCACCGAGAGCGCGATGCGCAGGCCGAGGTCGACGCGCATGGCTTCCCCTCCCGAGTAATTCTCGTACGGGCGCTCGCCGCGCTCATCTGTGATGCGGATATTCAGCGTCTCCTCGAGCGTTTTTGTCTGGGTCGGACGCTGGGTTTCGAGGTGCAGGGACATGCGGCCATCGGTCAGCGTGGAGAGCACATCGTTGGCGACTGCCTCCAGGTCTGGGATCGCCTTCTCGATCAAGAGCGCGGGGATCCCCTCCTTGCCGAAGGCCTGGGCGAGAATCTTGAGTACCTGCAAGCGGCGTTGGCCCTCGCGCAGTGCGGACGCAAGTTCCTCGGCTTCCTTTGCCGCCGCCTCGGCAGCCCGGAGGCGCTCCTCGAGACCGCCGCGCTCCTGCCGCAGGGACTGGATCCGCGCCTGGAGATCCCCGATCGCCCACCGCGCCTCCTTAATGGTGCGCTCCACCTGGTCCAGCATGGCGTCCCAGCGGCGCTCCGGTCCCAGTTCTTTCTCCAGGGCGGCCTTGCGGTCTATGACCTGGTTCGCCTCGGCCTGCATCGCGCGGAGGTGCGCCTGCTCCGCGGTCATCTGCACTTCGGCGCGCTCAACTGTCCCTAGGCCCCGCTGGAGCTCTTGCAGCCGTCCGCCCTGGCGCTTGGCCTCCGCATGCTCGTTGGGATCATAAACGACTTGCTTGCGAGCAACAGTCTGATCGGCGAGATGGTCTTTCAGTCTGGCGCCAGGCCGCGCCTCGCGGAGTCTGGCCAATTCCTGTTCGGCATGAGACCAGGGAATGGCCGCGATCGCCTCGGCACGTTGCTCCTCAATGCCGGGCAGGGAGGCCTTGGCCCCGATTGCCAGGGTCAACAACTCGCAGTCTTCGGCTAGGGCCTTATGATGTCGGCGCAGGCATGGTACGCGCTCCAAGGTTTCGGCTTGTGCCTCGAGTGTGCCGATCCGCTCGGTCAGAGCATCCACCGCGGCTTGATGTTTTTCGCGAGTCGCAGAGACACTCATTTCCAGCCGCTTGACCTCGGCTGTATGGTTCTGTTCAGCGGTCTCGATCTGCTGCCTGAGTAGCCGCATCTCGCCATCGAGTCGTTCGGCCTCCTGGCGCCGTCCCTCCAGCTCCTGGGAGTAGGTCAGGGCCCCCTCGGCCCGGCAGATGCATGCCAGCAGGGCGGCCTTGTCGCTGACTGTTGTTTGGAGGTGCGAGATTCGCGTGGCTGTCTCGTCAATGGTGGCCTGTGTGCTGGTGACTCGGGCCGCTAGATCTTCCAGTTCCCGGCGCCGGGCCCGGTCCGCCTCCCGGTCGCGCAACAGGGCTTCCTTCGCCTCCTGTCCCTGGGCCAGGTCGGCCTCGGCCTGCCCCACCTGGCCCGCCAGGGTGCCCTGGGTGGCGTCGATCTCGGCCAGGGTAGCCCGCAGGACATCCGCCCCGGCAGCGGCGGCTTGTAGCCCCTCGTGGCGCGCCTGTTCGCTCGAGATCCGCGCCGCCAGGTCCCGGCCCATCTGCCGGGCGATCACCGCCCGCCGCTCCCACGTGCCGAGGTCGAGTATCTCTGCGAGGACCTGCTTGCGCTCGGCCGGCTTTGCCTGACTGAAGGCGGCGGCGTTGCCCTGGTTTGCGCAGGCCGTGACGGTGAAGAGCTCGTCGGTCAGGCGCAGGGTCTGCTCGATGCGCGCCTGCGTCTCGGCGATAGTCTTGCCGTCAAGCACCGCCGCGCCGTCGCTACTGATCATCTGGAAGAACAGCAGGGTGGTACCGGCGCCCTTCTTGCTGCGGTGGCGAGACACCAGGTAGGTCTCGTCGCCCAGGGCGAATGCAAACTCCACGCGGCATGCCTGCTCGCCCTCGGTGATGACGCCGTCGAGGCCGCCCCGGGCATGGCCGAAGAGCGCGAACCGCATGGCATCGACGAGGCTTGATTTGCCCGCGCCATTGGGCCCACTCAGCACTGCCAGGGTCACGCCGTCAAACTCAACGACATGCTCGCCGCGATAGGAGAGGAAGTTCTCAAGGGTGAGGCGGAGCGGTCTCATGGATCACCTTCTTCCGGCCAGGCCGGCGCGGCCTCCGCGGTGATCACCGCCCCGACCATCGCCACCAGCTTCTCCAGAGCTATGCTCGCCTGACTGGGGCGGGTGAAATCGACCTGGATGGTGTCATACCAACTATCAAGGCGAGATGCCCACCTGCGGACAGCTTTGTATTGGTAGTATGGAGGACCCCACTCTGCCCGGAAAATCTTCCATCCGGGACAGGCCTTGCGTGCCACCGTTAGGGTCATACCGCAGCCCCTTCCTGCCCCTGACCGATCGTCTGCGGTTCGCTCCCGGCCGTTTTCAACGCCGGCAATGGCACATGCTCCGGGCACCATGCCCGCGGCCCCTCAGGGTCGGCCAGCGTTTCCCACCCCTTGCTCCCAGTCCACCACCGCAGCGACGCCCGGCGTCCGCCGCCATAGTTCACGTGCATCACCTCGCCGGGACTCCATCTCTGCACAGGTTTGGGTGCTCCGCATACCACGCAGGTTGTCGCCCGAGCTATCAGCCGGCCGGGGTCCAGAACCCTCATGCCGCACGCCCCTCCTCGGCCTGGTAGTGCGGCCTGAACCCAGGGGGCGCTTCGAGCCAATTTGGGTGACGGAAGGCCGCCACCATCTGTGGAAAGGCCCGGTCAAGGCGTGCCAAATTGATGGGGTCCGCACGTTGAATCGCCAGCGCTATCGTGGTTACGAAATCCCCGCTGTAATATAGGTACTTCTTAAAGCTACCGTCCCTGATTCCGATCTGGTCATCGCTCATGGGGCCCCTCCTTCCTGGAGCGCCTGCTCCACGGTGCGCGCTTCGGCGAGCACCGCCTCCGTCATGGGTTTGCGGTCGGGGCGCTGCGCAAGCCAGGCTTTCAGTGCCTCGTCCAATGCCATCTCGGACGAGACCTCGACAGCCCGGCGCCGCACCGTCTCCGCCCGTTGGGTCTCGATCTGGTATTCATATGCGCCGGCGGCCTCGAGATCTCGGCGGAACTGGGGATCGCGAATGGCAGCACATCCCTCCGGCAACCGCACTCTCACGATAGCCCCGGCCAGCGCCTCGGGATGGAGTAGTGCGCCATCTTCGTTCAGATCGTCCAGGCCGATCGTGATGAACCGGCGATAGGGGGTGGCCACCCGCTCGAAGACGGCAGCCCCGTCGGGCCCGAGGGAGACGAGCACATACCCCTTTTCCTCGCCCTCCTCGCCGAAAGTCACGGCCTCGGGCGAGCCACAGTAGACCATGGATCGCGGCCCATCAAACCAGACCCGCTGCGGCTTGTGGATGTGCCCCAGGGCGAAGTAGCAGAAGGGCAGGGCGGCGAGCTCGTGGGCATTCAGCGTCCACTCGCCGCCTAGCATCATCAGGCGGTTCTGGCCGCCCGCCTGGGCCAGGTCAACGGAGAAGTGGCCCACCAGCACGGCGGGGACGTTGGGGACGAGTTGCGCGGCCAGGCCCAGCGCCACATCCATCATCTTCTCGCGCACCAGCAGGTTGAGCGCGCCCGGGTCAAGCTTCCGGTACTCCGCGTCGGCGAGCAGCAGTTGCTTGTTGGGCCAGGGCAGGCAGGCAATCTGGATCTCGGCCTGCTCCGGTCCGCAGGGCCGCAGGAAGGTGCGCTCGTTGGTCTCCAGTTGCTGGAAGAACAGCACCGTCGGCTGGTCTACCACCGTCAGGTTTGGCGTCTCCCGCAGGAGATCGAGTGCATGGCGCTCGGCCGGCATGCGCACATCGTCATGGTTTCCCTTCACCACTACCACCGGGATCCGCAACTCCAGCGCGGACGCGAACGCGTCCTTCGCCAGTCGCACCTCGGTGGGGGTGGGTCGGCACCCGTTGAACACGTCGCCGCAGTGCACCACCAGGTCCGCGCCCCGCTGGATGCCGTCCTCGATGGAGAAGCGCGCGCACCGGTAGAAGTCGATGAGCCTGGCATTGAGAGCCGTCTCTGGATCGAGCCTTCCCCGCTGGCTCGATAGATGCCAATCCGCGCAATGAGCAATGCGCATACTATGCCCCCTTCCTAATCCGCCAACTGCTGAGGCGCGCACAGCGCAGGGAACAGTGGTGGACCCGGCGATAGCGGGCAAGATTCGGCCTCTCGAATGCCTCGCCGCAATATTGACAGGTCCGACGGAGGACGTCGGGCTGGCCGTTGCGCTGCCGGCGCTCTCGCTCGCGCGTGAGTGCCCTGCGGCGCGCGATGTCCGGCGTGATGAAAGAGCGGGCATGGTCGGTCGCAAGCCTTCTTGCGTCGGGCGGCAAATGAACCATCCGTTCTACGGTGTGCAGTCGCGCGTGGCAGGCACGGCAGAGAGGCCGCAGATTCCTCGGGCTGTTATCGGGGAAGAGCATCCCGCGGGCAGGTCTGATGTGGTGGAGGACTTCCGCGGGGCCTCCGCAATGGGAGCAGGCATGACCATGCTGTTGCAGGACCTGTTGCCGGTTTCCCTCGAAGCGGCGCTGATCGTTGTAGCGGGCCATGTAGTCGGCCGCTTCGCTCATCCTGCGCCTCCCGCCTCGCGAACGGGGCCAACCGGCTCCTCACGCCCGCGCCCGGGCATGTGGTCAGGATCGTCCTCCGGCACCAGCACGGGGGTGATCCCGCGCCGCTGCAACCCCTCGAGGAACCCCTCCTGTTCCAATTCCGAGGGGACGCAAATGCGCTCGATGGCCGTGGGTTTGAACAGGCCGAAGATGCCCGGCCGAGGCTTGCTGCATATTGGACATGGAACGCGCTCCGGGATGCCCAAGGTCCTCGCGATGGCATCTGACTCCCCGGTTACGACCAGTATCGGCCGTGCGGTCCCAACACCGCGATGGGCCTCATGCTCTCGCTGGATGACTGGATTGAGAATCTGTCCATCGCCTGTGCAGGTTGGGCACTCTGAATCGAGCCTCGGCAGGCAGGCCTTGGGATGCGCCAGCAAGACCCAGGTCTCGCCGATGACAAAGCCCTTCGGGGCAGCGGCGACGCGCCGACTCAACCCCATCTCCCGGCCCTCGCGGATAAAGTCCTCCGGCTCGGGGTAGTGCTGCGCCCCGATCCAGATCAGTCCGATTTTGCGCTCTGGCTCGCAGGCCAGGTGCCGCACACCGCAGACGGGATCACACGCGGCGCCGCACCCCTGAGCGTCCTGAGGCCGCAGTACCATCCTTGCCTGCACCCAGGACCAGCCGATCTTCTGGTGCACCCCGGCGTTGCAGCAGGGGCAGACTCCCAACTCTCGGGGCAACAGGCCGCACGTGTGCATCGGCCAGCCGCTCACTAGGTAGAGGCCGCCCCGCTTGCGATAGCCACAGCCGCGCCGGCGCTTGACCTCCCACCGGATCATGCTCGTATCGACCATATCACGCGCTCCTTTCGCCGGCCTCGCCTCGCCCCGTGCCCCGGTGCTTGCCTTGGCACTTAAAGCAGTAATTCGCGCCGCCGAAAGCCTGGCGCCCCCTGGCGCTCTGGCAATAGGCGACCACGTTGTCGGGAAGATGGGCCCCGCAGTCGTCACAGGGCACCTCGTTGGCAGACCCGTTATCCTGCGGCTCATCCAAGGGCAACTCGTCGGAACCTTCGTCGGGGGTCGGCGCCTCTGGTTCGGGCGCCGGCGGCGCGGTCTTCTCCTCGCCGTCGTCGGGGCCGGTCACCTCGGTGGCCTGCGAGAAATCTGGAGCAGGCAGCGCCGGCAACGACTGAGTGGCCGCCCCGAAGATCTGGGTCGCGCTCGCCATGCCCCGCCGCCGCGCCTCGTCCACCGACATGTCCGGCTCGACCCGGACGCACAGGAAACCCTTGCCCAACTCCTCGGGCGAATAGGCGGGCTTGATCCCGATTTGGCGGATGACCCGCAACATCGCCTTGGTCTCGGCGAGGGTGAATCGATCTCGGAAGCGCTTGTTGAACTCGTCCTGGACCTTCAGATCGTAGTCGGCCTCCTTGATGCGCCCCGCCTGCACCTGCTTGCGGTAGAACCGCTTGACCTCGGCCAGCTCCTCATCCCAGCACCAATAGCGAGTGGCATAGTGGACCGCCCACTGCCCAGCCGGATCGAGCCAAGCTCCCACCGCCCTAAACCCGACATTGTGGGGACACATCGCCTGTCGGCCGAGCTTCAAGGCGGTAGTCACACACGCTTCACAGGGGGGAGCATCGGCCAGCATTCTGGATTCGGTCGGGCTCCACATGATGCCCTGGGCCGACGACAACTTCAGCAGGCCGTTCTTGAGCAGGGCGAGCTTCCCGCCGCCGGTGGGGGCGGGGTAGACATCGCCATCCTCCGGTTTCGGTGAGAGGCTGACCTCGACCGCACGCAGGCGCATGCCCTCTCCCGCATAGACCACACTCCGCGGCCCGAGGACATTGATGCGCTCACCGACCTTGCTCAGGTCCAGCGTCTGGACCGATCGGTCGAAGGGAACAGGTAATGTGCTCATGTTTCACGTCCTTTCTCGGCTGCGGGCCGGCCCGTGCCCTGCAGGAAGTGCTCCAGTTGGTCGAGCACGGTCAAGGGGTTGACGCAGGCACGCGGGTGGGCTACAATCCGGCTGTGCTCGGTCAGCACGCTGCTGGGGGCTCCGGGGAACAGCATCCTCGGAGCCCCGTCCGTTTCACTCCACTTCATCACGTTGGGTCACCTCCTTGGGCGCGCGAAACGCCCCCTGCCTCTGCGTTCGCCTGCACCGGCTTTCACGCAGGGGAGGGGGCGTTGGCCCGGCTCCAGCTTGTCTCTTCCCCTTAGCTTCTGCGTCCGATAATAAATCTTATCGGGCAGGGGAAGGTGATAGCCGATGCGGTTCTACTAGCCGAGTACTGGGCTGGGTTGGCCCTCCTCGGCATTCGCTCCGGCGGCCATGGCCGCTCGCTCGCGCTCCCGTTTCCAGAGCCAGTTATAGATCGTGGTCGGGCTGATGTGCATCCCCGTCTCGCCCTCAATGCGGTGGGCGCACTCCACGATGGACAAGCCGGCCTCTAACCACTGGTCGATCACCTGCATGATCGGCCGATGGTACTCACGGGTCAGGAGTCGCTGCAGTTTCGATGCGAGTTGCAGCCGCGGTGCGGGGGACATTGACTCACCTCGATTGCCAACCAGGGTTCCGTGATCCCATTCATTGATTTCAATATTACCAGAGATGTTTTCACCTGTCAAGCCCCGGCAGATTTGGCGTCCGCTCCGCCCACACAGGCCCTTTCTGCCTCCTGGGCGGGTCTCCTACTGGCCATCAGATTTCTTTCCGCCGCCCGCGCCGGGTCGGCGGCAACCCATCTGGATACTCGAGCGTCCGAGGTCGGTGCCCGTTAGGCGACACACCGACGGCCTGTCTCGACCAGCCAGGCGGCCGCGCGCCATTCTCTCCGGCCGTCTGCAGTTCATAGCCGACCCGGCTCCTTAGCCGGTCCAGAGCGCGCAAGAGATCCTCTGCAGCATCATATCGGTTCACCAAGTCAATCTGCGCCTCGAGTCGGCCGATCTCCGTGAGGTGCTCCTCGCGGGGCTCCTCCGCGAAAGCCCGCATCTCCTCGACCTGCCGGTTGCGCATGGCTCCCAGCACCAGCGCTTTCCAAGTCAGCAACACAGTCGTCCCTCCCCTGGGCCCCTCTCACCTGCGCGGCTGCCATGGCGCGCCCGCGCCTCCGGCCCTGCCTATGTATTCCACGGTCGGCGCTGGGATCTGAGCAATCATCTGCGAAAAGACAAGGCCAGCAGGCAGGCTACTCCGCCGCTGGCTCACTCCAGCTGGCGAGTGATGTGCCTGGTTCGTACCCGCCCTCCATCTGGCCCTCGTAGACCAGAAGGGCATCCTTCAGCAGTTTTGCCAGGCTCATGCCCGTGCTCTCGGCCAGTGCCCGCATTCGGGTGGCGAAGTGCCCCCGGATGGCCACCGTCAAGAGGTCGGCGTGCACACGCTGCCGCGCCTGCCGCGCCACGTGCCCCTCTGTGGGGTTTTCGGCCCCGGCCTGGGCCCCTGCCTGCTGTTCCTGCGGTTGGGCCGGGTGCTCAGCCGCTCGGGCTTCATCCTGTGCCTCCTGGTTGCGCTGGAGCTCGATCTCCGCCTCCCGGTTGCGCCGCCGGGTCTCTACACCTCGCTGCGCCGCCTCCTGCCGTATCCGGCGCTGCTCTGCCAGGCGCTCTACGGTCCGCTGCGCCACCGCGTCACCGCTGTTTTGTCTCGGCATCATGGACCTCCTATCGTGTTCTGTCAGGTCATCCTAGGTCATCACTACAGTGCCTGCAATCGCCCGGAAACCCACACTCGAAGTTCGGGAGGCACCGCCCCGCCGACACATCGGTCACTCCGAAGGGCAAGGAAGTCAAGCGCGTGGGGAAGAAAGCGGGGACTTTCTGGCCGCCCGGAGCCAAGAAAACCCCCCGTCGGGGGAAGCCGGGGGTTCGGGGGGCATCGGGGGATCTACTCGGTCAGGTTCTGCGCCCCGGGATCACTACTGTTGACATCCCCTGCCCTTCGCCCTACGATGTCGGTCACCAGCGTGCCCAATGCGATAAGGCGGGTGCACCTATGCGGCTTTGCCTGCACTGCGAGAAGCCCCTGACCAGTCGAAAGGCGCGCATATTCTGTTCGCACAGTTGCCAGATGCGGCATCGCCACGCGACCAAGGATCTTGCGGGCAGTCACAACCCCCGGTGGAAGGGCGGCCTGAAGCACGACCCTCGGGGCTACATCCGTGTTCTGATGCCAGGACACCCGCGGGCGGACAAAACCGGATATGTGTTCCAGCACATCCTCGTGGCCGAGGAACACCTCGGGCGTCCAATCTCCCCGAGGGCGCGGGTGCACCACCTGAACCACAACAGAAGCGACAATAGGCCAGAGAACCTGCTCGTCTATGGGTCAAACAGGGAACACATGGAATACCACTCGGGCGAATACCCTTCCTTCAAGGGGAAACACTGCAGCCCGGAGATGAAAGCAGCCATCGGAGCAGCCAACAGAGGCCACCGGGATTCCCCTGAAACGCGTGGGAGGAGGGGTGCGGCCTCTCGCAGGGCCTGGGCCGACCCTGACACTCGCGCAAGAAGGCTCCGGACCCACTACTCGCAGGTCGGGAAGAGAGACTCGTCCGGGAGGTTCATGCGGCCTCAGGCTGGAGTATAGAGCTCCTGAACCTTCGAAGCCAAGTTGAAGGACGGCCTGACGGGTCCGATGGTGACTCCCCATCGCTTGCCGCGGGCCTCAAGGATCGTGTCCTTCGCGATCACGATTGCCACATGGCCGACGTGGTGTGGTTTGCGGGGATAGGCGGCGGCCGACCGGACGAAGAGCAGGGCCCCGGGCAGCCTGACAGCATCTGCCAATGGGATCGACCGCGACCGCTCCCACTGGAAACCGGCCCCATCGAACGCTGAGATGGGGATAGCTCGCCCGTTCGAATCCGTCACCTGCTCCACCCCAGCCGCCCACAGCCCGGCCTGCGTGCACTCGCTACAATCCCAGGCAGACTGATCGCGAAAGGCATCTAGGTTGCTGAAGTTCGCTGGCGTGAGTTTGGCCTCCGCCCCCAGCACGTAGACCTTGCCTACCTGTTTGAGGGCCCACAGGATGAACAGGCCCGCCTTCGTCATCTGCGCCATGCCATGCCTCCTATTGCGCCGCTACAGCCCCCACGTGCCCGCAGGGTGCGCGTTTCGCGACCGGGTAGTGTTTCCCCTTGTCCCCGCCTGCCCGGGCCCACCTGGGCGCCGGTTCCCCTTAGCCCTTCAGCGCCTGCCGGAGCGCAGTCGTGTCCACACCCGGCGGCGCGAACACCAGGATATTGCAGTTGGCCTTCTTGATCACCGCCACCTCGAGGGCCACTTGCCGCGCCTGCTGGGCGGCCGCCGCGTAGAACTGCAGTGCCTTCGGTGTCGCACGCTGGCTGATCACCGCATAGCCCGGCATCTGGGTGACCTCCAGCAGGATGCACAGTTTGCGGGCGACGATGGCCATCGCCGCCGCCAGGTCGGCGCAGCGCCCCGCCCCCACCATCTGGAAGCGCCAGGCCGCCAGCAGGGGCTGGCGCAGGTAGTGCGCCACCACCTCATTCGTGCCGTCGTCATAGTACCAGGCGTGCGCGTCGATCTTTCGCTGCAGCAGGTCCCGCAGCCGGTCGACCGTGAGGGTGTCAGCGTACCACTGGGCCATACTGCCCATGATTTCGATGAACCGCTTGGCCTCTGCCGGGGTCTGGCTCGTCACCTCTTGCCACATCAGCCCTCTCCCAGGAAGAAGAAGAAGTCCCCATAGTCAGGCGGCACCAGCGTGCCATAGATTTCGCAGTAGGCCACATCCACCGCGGTATTGTCATTCGTCCCCATGGTATCCGTAGTCAGGCCGATCAGCAGCGAGTCGAGATCCGCCTGAGTCCAGGTGCCGTTGAAGGTGGCGGAATACCAGGCCATGCTGGTGGTCAGGGCCTTGCTCTGTTCCGTTTGCCACACCCCTCCGGGGGCGATGTTCAGCCTCAGGTACTTGTAGCTCTCCAAGGGGATACCGCTGGCATAGACCCACAGGACAATCTGCGTGACGGATTCGACGCCGGAGAGCGTCTGCATGTCATACTGCTGCCGCTCCATGTCATCGTATTTGTCGGCGCTGATGACGTCGCCGCCGCCCGCGTTGGGTTGGACCACCACCTCATCTATGTTGATATAATCGTGTCCACTCCAGAGTTCGTTGTTGTTGGCATTCGGCCGGACTATGCCGAGTAGCGCCATCAGAAGTTGGCCTTGAAGGCGAGACCGTCGTACTTGGTCACCGCGGCGTCGTACAGGAAGCCCACGTAATCCCGCTTGGCGGCGGTAGTGGTCAGTGTGGGTGCCGTGGCGGCCGACCACCTGCAGGTCGCAGGCCAGGTCACGATACGGCTGCCCGTGCCGTCCTGCACCAATATCAGGATGTAGCGCCCCCCAGTTACAGGATTCGAGAACGTCAAGGTGCAGTTGGCCGTGAGCGTCAGCTTCTGGACCGAACCGTTGGCCCAGTCTATCGTCTTGGTGGCGCCGCTGTTGCCTGCATCGTAGAGCGCCATGTGGGTGTGCACCTGCGCGTGGTGAGCATCCACATTGGCCGCGTGTGCCGAGACGTCCACGCCGTCTATGGTCATGGTGTGGCCATCGGCCGCATGCTCGCTGTCGCGCATGATCCCCGAGGGGATCTGCGCGTCGGCCAAAGCCGTGATCCAGGACAGGAGACCAGCACTGGTCGCCTGCAGCACCGCATTGCTGCCCGCCAGGGCCGTCGGCAGGGTGTAGGTTATATCCCCGGCCTGGTTGCCGCCCTGGAAGAAGGTGTAGTGATCCCCCCCGCTGTCGATGACCTTCAACCGCTTCAGGATCTCGACATCGCCGTTGCTGCGGATGAACACGGCGCTGATCAGGCTGCCACTGCCATCTGCCACCCGAAGTAGGAGACCACCTTTGTTGTCGGCCCCATCTCGCACGGCAGAATAGCCACCGACCAGGTTCAGGAGGCCCGCATCATCCTCGATGTAAACCAGGAACCCGGAACCGAATCCGTCTGCCATGTCCCCGGACGTGCGATGGACCACTCTGACCGCAGATACGGGAATGGCAGTCGCCGCGCTTGTTGCCTGAAAATCCCCCGAGAATCCACCGGCTTTGATGGCCGTCAGGAGACCGTTGATCGTCAGGTCGCCATTGATGGTGTCGCCGAGCCGGGAGATGAAGTCTGCATGGGGCCAGAGCCACTTGTCGGTGGAACCGTACCACCGATACTCTCGTGTTTCGTCCTCCACGAACGCTGTCATGCCGAGGAATGGACCTGCGAACTCCCAGGCGGTCCCGGTCCATTCCGCGATCTCGTAATCGTGTGTCGCCCAAGCGCCCGTTGCCCCGGCCGCGACGATGTACCGATCGCCCTCGGCGGGGGAGCCCGGGGGGGCCGCCAGGTGACGGTCCAGGACGGTTATCTGCCAGGGAAACGTCGCCAGATCTGGCAGGCGATAATCAGCCACGAGCCGCTCCCGATCAGCATCATGCAGGTTAGGGCAGGGTCACCACCACGCACTTGCGCGCGGCCACGTAGCGGATGTCCCAGGCGACTGCGGCCTCCACATCCTCGGCGGTCGCCGAGTGCTCGCCGTCGTCGAGGGTTTCCGCCTTGTCCACAATGCCGTTGACGTCGATGTCATAGACGGCTGTGTCCATGTTGCCGCCGGCCGAGTAGGCGCCCCAGGCCGCGGTCTCGTAGGCGTAGAAAGCAGCCTCGTCCACCACGTAGACGAACCAACCCTCTTCCGGCGCGTCGAAGGCCCAGGCCGCGCCATCGTACCAGGCGATGGACTTGGCATGGCCGACCCAGACGCCGGTCGGTGTGGGGCCGACGATGTAACGATCACCCTCGGCCGGTGATCCCGGCGGGTCGTTCAGGTCCTTGTCCAACACCTGCCGTTGAAATGGTGCGAACTCCTCGATGACCAGGCGGTAATCGGCCACGGCTCTCCTCCTATGGTTCCGAGATCAGGTAGCAGCCAAGCGCGGGGCGAAACGCGAGTCGGAACCCCGCGATCCACCGGCGCTCGGCCAGACTATATTGCAGCACGCTCCCCTGCGCCGGCGCGGTCTCCACGTCGGCCAGGTCATTCAGCAGTTGCACCGGCGCTGGCTCGGCGTAGCCCGGCGCCAGGATGTTGACGCGTATACCGCCGCCCCGGACCTCCACCTGCGTCTCGGCGGGGGTGACAAATTCCACGGTCATGAGGGGCGCGCCGATCTGCACGTGCGTCTCCGCCGTGCCGACGCTGTAAGTGCCCTCCGCTCCCTCGACCACTACCTGCAGCGGCATCGCTATGGCTCCGGCTCTTCCGGCGGCTCCGGGATGCTGCGGGCGACAAGGATTTCGAAGGGCGGACTCAGCCGCGTCGCCCCCACCTGCTCGCCCTGGGCGGGCGGGTACTCGAGGACCAGTTGGCCCTCATAGTCGCCGCTTTCCGCCAGGTCGCCCTCGTCCCAGTCCGCGCGGCATTTGCCATCGGTGGCCGGTGCGTCCACGTCGCACTCGCGCTCGAAGGTGGCCGGCTGCCCCTGCGGGCCGAAGCGGAAGTAGACGGTGATGTCCGTCAGGTCCAGCGGCTCCGCATCCTCCGTGATGGTGAACCGAATGGGCGGCGCCGTATCGCCCGCTTGCCAGGTTGCTGGCATGTCCACTCCTCCGTTGGGGGGACCGTTATCCCCCGAACCACTTGTCGGCCATGGCCTCCAAGATCAGTGGGACCGCCTGCCGGACCTTCGACTGCACCAGAGGCTCCTGCTTGTGCATCCAGGCCGCAACGGCCGGATAGGCCAGGATCAGGCTCACGGAGGCCGGGTTCCGACACCACTCCCGCGCCTGCCGCTTCCACTTGTTCAACTGCCCGGCGAACAGCTTGCTCAGCATGCTCATTTCACCCACCGCCTTCCTATTTCATTTGCCTCCGTTTGCTCGGCGCACCAGGCCGTCAACCGACGCCAACAAGCCATCGAGCGCGTGGAGCGTCCGCTCATGAAACTGCTCATGGCGGATGCAGACGGTCTCACGGCTGCGGCGCTCCGCCTCTATCTGCTGGTTCACGGCCGCCAGTTGCCCCAGGAGCGCGTTGACGAGCGGCTTGACGACCCAATACATCACGACCCCCATCACGGCGCCTGACAGTCCATACTCGAGCAGCTTCTCCGGCATCGCTTACCTCCAACTCCAGCACAGGACGCGCTAACCGATGGCGTCCACGTAGATGGTGAGATCGGTCTGCTCGCCGTCTCCCGCGGCTGCGCCCTGGGCGAGGACGCGCAGCCAGCGATCGGCCTTGTCCATGCGGTAGGCGGCCGCCGCGCCGGCGGCCAGCGTCGGGATGGTCTCGCCGATCGCCTCGTCCAGCCAGGGCCCATCGGCGGTCGGGCCGATCTGTACCTGGGCTGCGGCCAAACCCAACTTGCCTTCACCCTCCGCGCAGGCGAACGTCAGTGTGCGCTGCGGCAGGGTGCCCAGATCCCGGGGCGGCAAGACCACCTCGCCGCCCTCCGCCGTCGACACGGCCAGTGTGGTCACGGCCTCATGGTAGATTGGCATCACACTCCTCCTTGTCTGATTGCTCCCAGCATGGCGATCGGCTGCCCCGTTTCTCCGCTCACCATCAGCGCCACGCTCTGCCCATCCATCGCCTGCGCGTCTCCGGCAGCCGGCACCTCATACTCGGTGCCTGCCACCTGCACCCGGTAGCGGCCGCCGCCGGCATAGCCAACAACAGTCCCGATCGCGGCGCGGTCGCCCTGCTGCGCCAGTGCTGCGATCGCCGAGTAGAGCCTGCTCATTCTGGTGTCCACTCCACGGCTCCATGGTAGGCGCCGTCCCAGTCGATGAATAGCCCCCAAAGTTTCGGGCCCGGCACGCCATGCGGCGCCGTGGCGTACCCGATGTTCGCGCCCACCGTGGAGAGATCCGCACCGCCGCTCTCCACGTCTCCCTCGTCCACGTTGAATATGTGGCAATAGTCGTTGAAGCCGCCGCCGTGCATCACCAGGACGTCCTGGTCTTCGTCCCAGGACAGCCGCGGCGGCTCCTCACTGTAGGGCCAGCCGTCGCCCGCCAGCACCGGGGTGCCCATGCTGATGCCGTCGTCACTCACCAGGAGCGGCGCGTAGTACCACTCGTTATTGGCCCCCCAGCCGCCCGATTCCAGGTAGCACAGGTGCGGCTCGCCGTCGTGGAGCACGATCGTGCCGACCCGGAAATTGCGGCCGCTCTCGCTCACCAGGTTGACCTCGTCGCCCCACGCGCCGCCGGTGGTGCGCCTCCGCGCCGAAAGGGCCCCGGAGGTGTTCGGATGATAAACGACTGCCGCCAATCCGCCGCCCAGAGCGACGATGCCGCAGCGATCGCCGAGCGATGACCAGGGATACCAGGCGAAGACCGGCTCCCAGGTAACGCCGCTCGCCCAGGAGCGCGGCGCATTCGAGCGCCCCACTGCCAGGCACCGATAGGACAGGTTGGTCGGATTATGCGGCGGGAGTGATCCGATGTCGTCGCCGGTGTCGTCCACCCACTCCTGGTCGTTCAGGTTGTTGCCGATCGTGCCGACCAGGCCGTACGTGGTGCCCCCGGCCTGGGTGCGGTAGATGCGGCGGGCGATGGTGCCCGGGGGGCCCTGGTCGAGATTCCAGATCCGGGTGCGCTTTGCCGGCAGCGTGTTCGCGGTCGGCGGCTCCGTCCCACTGGAGACCGGGTCGAACACCTCAATATAGCTGGTGTTCCAGTCCGGTTGCGTCGCAATCAGGTAGTATGGGCCGCCGGACGCGGCCGCGTAGTAGACCCGGCGGCCGCCATTCCGCAGCGAGGTCGGGATCGTCATCCGGATGGAGCGATTGCTGGTGGGCAGGTTGTAGCTGCCGTAGGTGCCCGGGGTGGTTTCGCCATCGCCGGATCCGTCGTCGTCCTTATAGAAGGTGACCTTGAAGTAGTGGTACCCGGCTGTGAATGTCCCGACGTTGGGGTTCGAGAAGCTGCTCGGGGCGCCCGGGACAGCCGCCTGTGCCAGGGTCGTTTTCGTGGTGTAGTAGCCGCACCCCAGTTCGCCGCTGGCGGACTCATAGGCCAGGGCGTAGCGGTAGGCGCCCACCAGGAGATCATCGCCGTAGAGCAGCTCCGCCGCGGGTGTCTGCACGGTGACCTTGGGCGAGGTGACCAGCCACAGGGACCCGTCGGGATCTATCTCCAGGCCATTGTAGTCAGGCGTGCCGGCCGGCCCGAATCCGTCCACATAGGGTAGGCCCAAGTCCACCGCCGCATCCAGGGTGAGGGCCCCGGTGTCGGGGTTGATCGCGCCCCGCACTCCCTGGAGCGCATTGGCAGTCTGCTGCCCCGCCTCCCAGAGAAACTGCCGGTGCCACCAGGCGAACAGACTGTCCTGGTCGTCCACGGTCAGGCAGGGTGTTCTCCACCCCGGGCCGCTGGTGCGGTAGTAAGGGTCGCCCATGTACGGGAAGTCGATGTGCGCCTTGCTTGCCCAACCTGCCGGCGCGAGCAGGTCATCCTTGTCGCCCCGGTAGAAGTGCAGACGGAAGACATCGGCCACGGCCTCGCATGCCGCCGTCCAGGCGTGCCCGTTGCTATCCGCCGCGCAGCACGGTGAGGCGTTGTCGTACTGGCCGCCGTCGAAGCAGCCGGTGATAATGCTCGCCCAAGCGCCAGTCCACGTCGGCAGCGTTTTCCCCGATGGCAGGACCAGTGGCACCCGGGCCTGGATGTTCCGAGTTGTCACCAGGGCGCCGCGGTCCAGCCGCAGCCATGAGACGCGCTCGCCAACCGCGGGCGAGGCGTTGCCCGCCACCAGCACGCGCTCCTGGTGCCCCTCCAGGCGCACCTCGCCTGGGCCCATCGCCTGCGCGACCTTGCCCCACCCGCAGGTGCGGTGGGCGGCGAGGATGCGCCGCACTATGGCACAGAGGCGACTCACGTCTCCCTCCAACACTCGAACTCCACGTCGTGGGCCCACACGCCCTCGCCCGCGTCATAGTGCGTGCGCACGCCCACGATGATGGCCTCGGTCAGAGTAGGGCAGCCGCCGGGTAGGTTGCTGAGCGCGACCTTCTGCCCCTTGCCATAGGGGAACGGGCGGGGCCAGAATAGACTCACCGTGTAGAGCCATTTGCCACTCTCGGAGGCCAGGTCGGCAGCGATCTGCCAGCAGATGGCGTCTCCGACCAGGTTCTCGTTGCGATAGACCCGGGGCATGCTGCCGCCGCCGTTGGCGCTACCCTGATACTGGCTGGCGTATTCGGTTTTCTTCTCGTCCAGGTCTGGTGCGCTCTTGTCGGGCTTCTCCTCCCACTTGCCCTCGGGGTCAGGGGCCTGGCGGATGCTGGATTGGAGCGTGCCCGCCGCCTGTTCCCACTTGGGGAAGCCCTTCTTCACCGTCTCGGTGCCGCCGACGGAGACCTTGAACTCGGTGGTGACGGTGCGGATATCGGTCGGTGTGACCTGCTCGTAGCGGGTGACCACGTGCCCCGCCGCCTTCAGGCTGCCGTCGCCCTGGTAGTCCTCGGTGTGCTCATCCCGCAGCACCAGTCGCCACTCGGCGTCGTATCCGAAGGATGTCTTCTTGCGGCCGCGCTTCGGCGCCGCCGTGTGTAGATCCCGTTCCTCCAGCACCTCGCTCTTCCCCAGCACCCGCCCCAGCCAGTTGCCCTCCCCATCGGCCACGTCCTGGTAGGCGAGATCTTCCGTCTCCCTGGTGATGGTGACGAAGATGCCACTGCCCTGCACGATCCCCGTTTCGACCACGCGGTGGGTGGGGGAATCCTCGACGATCCGCACGGTCGCTTGCGGCTCGTCCTCGCCACTATCGCCAGTCCCCGCCGCTAATTGCTTCACCGCGTACTCGTACACGGTCAGGTAGACATGGGTGGCGCCATAAACCGTGATGTCGCCGATGGCAGGTTGCCTGGCGCGGCGGATGCTCTGCGCCTGCCCCAGGGAGCAGTCAATGGTCCCCGCGTTGGTGCCGTTCCCCCGCCGGCGCACCACCAGGTTCTCGCCATCCACCCAGGCGTCGCTGTAATAGCGCTGGCTCGCCCGCAGCGGCTCCAGCAGGCGACCGAGGGCCTGGCTCGCCGACTCCTCCGGCTGCAGTGCGAATGAGGTGAGGGTGTAATTGGGCGCGTCCCAGATCAGTCCGAGACCTACGGCGGCCGCGATGGCGTTGGCCAGACTGCGGGCCGACGGGTAGGTATATTCGGTCGGCTCATCGTCCGGCCAGGTGCCGTAGCCGTAGCCCACCCGGGCCCGCTCCTCGACCAACAGGGCGGCCTTATCCCGGCCGTGAATGCGTGTGCGCCAGGAGGATTCGTTGGCCGCCAACGCGCACTCGTCGACCCGGAAGAGCCCATAGTCCAGCAGGCCGGATCCGTTCAGCCCCAACCGCACGCGGATCAGGTCGCCCTGGTCGAGGGTCCGCCAGGCTGGCGCCACGGGCAGGGCCGGCGTGGCGGAGTTCACCTCGACCAGTGACAGGTCGAGGGAGTCCGCCAGGTTCCCCAGGCGGGAGTCGATCTCACAGGTTGTGGGTTCGATTGTGATGGCCATCGTCTTACAGGAAAGTCACCTCTGCGGCTGGAGCCAGCATCTGCCCCTGCGCGGCGGCCTCGAAGTCCTGATTGATCACGTTGGCGAGCAACAGGATCCCGTCGGTCAGTAGTGGAGAGACGTCCACCTCCACCAGGACCGCGTCGGCCATCCGGTCATGGAACACCTGCACATCCAGGCGGACCTGGTCGGTCAGGTGCGGAATGACCGAGAGCAGCAGCTCCAGTTGATCGGTCAGGCCCACTCACGCCTCCTCGAACTGCACGTAGACCCGCCGTGGGTTCCCCACCTGGGTCGTCCCGCCCGTCACGTTGTAGCGCATCCAGCACGCGGCATAGTCGCTGACCGCCATGTCGCCGATGGTGATGTTGGCGGTCTGCCAGGTATCCGGCGCACCGGAGGTGTTGAGGGTGGGGATGTTGGCGCCCAGACTGCCGTCCGGCACCTGGTCCAGGTAGTCAGTGGCGGTGTTGTTGCCGATCTCTGCCACCAACTTCTTCTGCGCGCCGCCCACCAGGGTGCGGTAGATGCGGCGCTTGGTCACGCCGCTGGGCCCAGTGGGGATGTTGGTCAACTGCACGCGCTCATTGTTGGTGGTGGTCGTGGTCTCCGCTTCCGTCCCGGTTGTGGTTTCGCCATTGGCGGTGACGAAGGTCACCGCATACTTGTAGACCCCCACCTCGAGCTCGGTGCCGGCCGCCAGTTCCAGGGTTGGAGCCCCGGGCGCCGCCTTGGGGACATCCGCTGCGATCTGCAGGAAGGTGAGCCCGTCATTGGCCCCGCTCTGCACCCGCCGGAAGCGGCAACTCTCCAAGATCTCGGCAGCGGTGGAGGTGTTCTTCCACCAGATCCGCCGCGGCGTGGTCTGCGCGCCGTCGAGGACGCTGCCCTCGTCATAGCTGCTGGCAGCCGGCGTGGCGCCGTCGCTCTCGTATTTCGTGACCTGTTTAGCCATCAGCAGATTCTCCATAGGCCCGGCAGAAGGCCCGGGCAAGCTCCTCCGTTACCTCCTCCGCTGCCGCCGCCCAGGTGGCGTCGGCGTATCCGCGGAGAGACTCGGGCAATTGCGCGATCATCCGTGTCGCTACGTCATGCAGGCGCCACAGGATGATATGGACCACCTCGTGGCAGGCGGTGATGTCGGGGCGCACGTCTCGGGTAGGGCAGACGATGACCGTGGCTTCGCGGTTGGCGACGCATACCCTCACCGATGCCCGCTCGCCCAGGGTGTCGTCGGCACCGAGCACGACATCCCACTCAGGGCGGAGCAATCGGTCCACCCAGGTCTCGAGGTCCGCCCGGAACTGCGGCGCTGCTCCCATCTCGGTGGCGGACCGCACGGTCATGCCGCGCCTCCTTTGCCGTTATCCACCTCGGCTTGTAAATCGGTGGGGGGACGCGCGCCGAAACGCGGAGCGGTTTCGCGCGATAAATTCCGCGCGACAAATTTCGCGCGGAGAGGCTTTTCCTCCCTCCCTCCTCTAATCAAATCCCTCTCCCTCTCTAATCCCCTCTATCTTGAGTCTTCACGAACTCTCGTGAGCTTTCACGAGGTTTCACGAGAACCCCCGCGCACGGGGCAATCTGTCGCGATTCGTGCTCAGACGACCGCCAGGCAATGCCTCCTGGGTGCCCCAAATAGCGAAGGCAAAGCCGCTGGACGCGCCCAGGGGCGGCTGCGCACAAACCCATTCGTACTTTTCTGGAGACCTACCCGCAGAGTTATCCACAGGTTTATCCACAGCTTATCCACAGGTTTATCCACAGGTTTATCCACAGACCACCTCCACCACGTCGAATGCCATCTCTACCTGGTAAGCCTCGTACCCGCGGATCCGTTCCGGGTTCAGCGCCCGGAAAACCACCCTGTACTCGTGCCCCCGGTCATCCACCCACTTCCAGATCTGGCCCACCACGGCGAACTTCTCCCCAAAGTCATCGAGGGTCGCCTGTGTCATCCAGTCAGTCCGCAGCCTGATCTGCCGGTCCACGTCTGCCGCCCCGAAGTCCTGCCACACCTTGCCGCCGCCGAAGGTGGCGTGGGACGAAGCCCGCCGCTCCGGGGGCCCGTCCTCGTAGAACGCCGGCCCCTCGTCGAGAAAAGTCTGCTCGCTGTCGTCCGGCAGGCTCAAACAACAGGCGGTAGCCATAGTGGCTCCTGGGCCGATGTATGGAATGAACAGGGCGTGGGGGTGACATCATGTCGACTACAGTGAAGGCCTCGGTAGCCCTGATCGCACTGGCCGCGCTGATTCTCACCGCCGGCCCGCTTGTGCGAGGGCGACAGGCGGCGGCAGAAACCAAGGCCCCAGTGCGAGAAGGATCTGGCGTTCTTCCGCCGCCACCCGCTTATACCGTCGTCAGTGCTCGGGATGCCAGCTT
>Ga0315291_10001454_pt1 | contig 31645 bp, 32 predicted proteins | sample YL17G12_20_MG_FD_203070 | JGI IMG/M metagenome (GOLD analysis project Ga0315291, IMG submission 203070) | Sediment microbial communities from Yellowstone Lake, YNP, Wyoming, USA - YL17G12_20 | ecosystem: Environmental > Aquatic > Freshwater > Lake > Sediment | place: USA: Wyoming | collected...
CATCTGGGAGCAAGGATGCCGGAAAAAGGATGAAACCCGAGAGGGCCCATATTAATAAAACTCTTATTCTTTTGCCGCCCCCAAAGAATCTCATAGTGCCCTGCTGGATTATTATATAAGGTTTGGCTTTCAATAGAAACATTTTTCACAGCCCTCTTTCCATGTCCTCTTTCACATCTTGCGGGTTGTTGAAAAGAAGGATCGGCCTGGGTCCATGCGGTCTTCGATTTTCTGCCCCTCCCTTAAACCCAAACGAAATGGGAGAGAGTCGAAGAATGAACTCTTCGACCTGACAACATGCCGGCCTGCCGGCGGGAAGCAGCCCGCTAAAATTGCCGATAGGATTCTTTCTTCTCAAGCGATGAGGCCGGGTTCTGGTGATACCCGGAATTCCAGGGAAACGATACCCATTCACAAGAATTGATTCATGCCCCTGAATTCCGGCTGACGTCTTTTCGGCAATGTTAGGCAACGCTCCCCGTGTTTACTTGGTTATCAATCTATGGTATAGATAGTCTTGAGTCTTTAGCCTTGAAATTGACGCATGGCCAAGAAGAACATAGCTAATATCCCTTTCTATATTCTGGCTTTCGGCATCCTCTTCTTCTTGAGCGCCGTCATCTTCTCCCAGATCATCCTGAAGGGCGAGACCGTCTCGGTCCCGGACCTCACGGGCAAAGGCCTCGCCGAGGCCAAAGGCCTCCTGGAGAAAAAGGACCTTTCCCTCTCCCAAAGGGGGAGCGAGTTCAACGACCAGTGGCCGAAGGGGCGAATCGTCCGCCAGGTCCCCGCGGCGGGCTCCAAGATCCGGGTAACCAAGGTCATCCAGATCTTCATCAGTTCAGGGAGCGAGAAGATCGCCGTTCCCGCCCTCGAAGGCCGGAGTCTCGAAGCCGCCCTGCCGCTTCTGAAGGACTCCGGGCTTTTCAAAGGCAAGCTCACCCAGATCCACACGCCTAGGTTCCCGGCCGGCAAGATACTTGCCCAGAGACCTCAAGCGGAGGAAGCCGCCGAGCGGAATTCGGCCATCGGCCTCCTGGTCAGCCAGGGCGACCGGGAGGAGCGCTACGTCATGCCTGATCTGATCGGGAAAAATGCCGCGACGGTCATTGACCAGCTCAAGGCCATGGATTTCATGATCGGGGACAGCCGCTCCACCTACTACCCCGGGCTCGGCAAAGGGATCATCATCAAACAATCCCCCCCAAACGGATACAAGATCCAGAAGAGGAACCTGATCACCCTGGAGGTCAGCCGATAATGGTCCGTATCGCACCATCCATCCTTTCCGCCGACTTCACCCGTCTCGCGGAGGCCGTTCAGGCCGCCGAGAAAGCCGGAGCCGACCTTATCCATATCGATATCATGGACGGGCACTTCGTCCCCAATCTCACCCTGGGCCCCCAGTTCGTAGCCTCGTTGAAGGACAAAACCTCCCTGCCCCTGGACGTCCACCTCATGGTCGAGGAGCCGCGCTCCTTCATCCCCCTCTTCCATGATGCCGGAGCCGATTGGATCTCGTTCCACTTAGAGGCTTCCGCCCATATCCATAAGGACGTCACGCTCATCAAGGAGCTGGGCCTCAAGGCCGGCCTGGCCTTGAATCCCGCGACCCCCATCCATCTGATGAAGGAGATCCTCTGCGAGCTCGATTTCGTCCTCCTCATGTCCGTCAATCCGGGATGGGGGGGGCAGAAATTCATTCCCGCATGCCTTCCGAAGATCCGGGCGCTCAAAACCTGGATACAGGAGGAAAAGCTTGACATCCCTATCGAGGTCGACGGGGGGATCAAACCCGATAATTTGGCTGACCTGATCGGTTACGGAGCGGACATCATCGTGGCCGGCTCGGCGATATTCGCCGCCCCGGACCCGGCCGCCGTGATCGGCGAGATGAAGAGAATCGCCCGTCTCCATGACAGGCGGAATGACCCATGAAGGCCATCGTGACGGGCGCTGCCGGTTTCATCGGCTCGAACCTATGTCAAAAGCTCCTTGCCGACGGCTTTTCCGTGACCGGGATCGACTCGTTCACCGATTTCTACCCGAGGTGGATCAAGGAGCGGAACATCTCTCCCCTGCGCGTTCATAACGAATTCGAATTTCTGGATCAGGACCTGGATGATCTCGACACGGTCGGCATCCTTGAAGGCGCGGATTGTGTCTTCCACCTCGCCGCCCAGGCCGGTGTTCGGGCGAGCTGGGGCCGAAACTTTGATATCTATCTCAAGAACAACATCCGGGTGACCCAAAAGCTCCTCGAGGCGTCAAAGGGACTTTCCCTGAAGAAATTCATCTATGCCTCGTCGTCCTCGGTGTATGGCCTGACCCCCACCCTCCCCATGTTGGAAACGAATCCCGTCCATCCGCTTTCCCCTTATGGGGTCAGCAAGCTCGCCGCCGAGCAGCTCTGTTTTCTCTATCACAAGAACTTCGGCGTCCCGGCCATGTCCCTTCGCTTCTTCACGGTCTACGGACCTTCTCAACGGCCGGACATGGCTTTCCACAAGTTCTTCAAGGCCCTTGCCGAGGACAGGGAGATCGCCGTCTTCGGGGACGGCCAACAGACCAGGGATTTCACGTTCGTGGATGACATCGTCCAGGCCAGCCTGGCCGCCCTCGTTTCCGGGAAGCCCGGCGAGACCTATAACGTCGGCGGCGGCCACCGCAAGAAACTGGCGGATGTCATCCGGCTCATGGAGGGCATCAGCCGAATGAAGGCCAGGGTCCTCTGGACCGAAAAGCAGAAGGGGGATGTCCCCGATACCTGGGCCGACATCCGAAAGGCGCGGCAGGACCTGGGCTATTCCCCAAAGACCTGTCTCGACGAGGGGCTCGAGCAGGAATGGCGCTGGATCCAGCAACTCTATTCTTCCTGAAGTGAGAGGACACCCAACATGAAACCGATCCTATGGAAAACGGGCGCCGCGATCATGCTCAGCCTTTCCCTCGCCCTGGTCTTTCCCGCCTGTAAAAAGAAGAACGTGGAGGTCGCTCCCGAGATCGCCTCTTCCGACGAGGCCCTGTTCAAGCTCGGCGAAGCGGAGATCAAAAAAGACACCGAAAAGGCCCTCCTCTACCTGCGCCAGGTCATCGATTCCTTCCCGAAAAGCTTCTACGCCCAGAGGGCCAAGCTCCTCATCGCCGATGCCTATTTCAAAAAAGGCGACGAGGGCAACATGATCCTGGCGGCGGCCGAATACCGCGAATTCATCAACCTTTACCCTTATAGCCCCTCGGCGGCTTATTGCCAATACCAGATCGGGATGACGTTCTTCACGAAAACGCTCAAGGCCGGGAGGGACCAGACCAAGACGATCCAGGCCCTGGCCGAGCTCAAAAAGGTCGTCACGGCCTATCCTCTAAGCGAACAGGCCAAGTCCGCCCAAGAAAAGATCAAGATCTGCGAAGAGCGACTGGCCGATAACACGCTGACCATCGCCACCCATTATTATCGGGTGGAGGCGTACAAGGCCTCGACGAGCCGACTGACCGATCTGGTGACCAATTACCCAGGCTTCACCAAGATGGACGCCGTCTTCTTCTACCTCGGCGACTCCTATTTCAAATGGAACAAGGTTGACCAGAGCGTCCCTTATTTCACGAAGCTGGTCACGGATTATCCGAAAAGCGCTTTCGTCAAACAGACCCAAGAGCGGCTCAGGGAGATCGAAGCCGCGGACAAAGCGAAGAAACAGAAATAGGCTTTTCCACAGATGGACAATCAGAATTGCCGATCGGAGATCAATATGAAAAAAAGGACGGCGCTGCACGTTTTCCTGGCGGCCTGCCTGATCCTAGTCGGGACCACTGCGGGCCGGGCGCAGGAGAAAAACTTGTTCCAAGGAATAACCATCAAGCTGGGCCTGGGGACGGACGCTCTTTCGCGGAACGTCCAGTGGGACAAAGGGCCCGACGGATCGAAGCTCAAGGCTTATAATGTCACCCTAGCCTCGGAATTCGAATTCCCCATCGATCTCACCCTGGGCCTGTTCGCGGGATTGAACTTCTCCGATTTCAATGGGCTGCTCTTCCGGAACCTGCCGTTCTCCCTAAATTACCAGGCGGGCGCGGTGAAGGGGGTCGTTCTCGGCGCAGAGCTCCGCAAGGGGCTCTTTTCTTTCGGGGACTTTGAGACGGAAGCTACCGCCCGGTTCGTCTCTTCCTTTGGCTCCACGAAAAAATGGCCGATCGAAGGGTTCGCTGTTCCAGGGGAAACGCGGGGAAAACCGAAATGGTCGCAGCTCGACGCAGGAGCCTCGCTCGTCTATACGGCTTACAAAAAATTCAGACCCTATCTAGGTCTCTCGCTGAGTTGGCTCTGGGGGGAGTTCCAGATGAAGGAGACAATGGGGGACCTTCAGGGGACTCAGCTTCGGAAGCTCAGTCAAAAAGGCCTCGTCAGGATGTCGCTGGGAACAACTTTCCAATGGACCCGAAGGTTCGGCTTCAGGGGGGAAGCAGGCATCGTCCCCGTCAAGGGAGGGACCGACCTGAGCGCATCTCTCAGACTTCTCTACGGGTTTTAACCGGACAAGGATGTAACAACCATGACCGATAATAAAGCGAAAAAGATCCTGGCGGGCCTGACGATCGCGTCAGCCTGCGTGTTGGCCTTCCTCGTTGGGACCCGGACATTCGGTTTTGACGGCCGCTATAAGCGGGAACCCGCCCCTTCCGAGCTGAAGCTCCGGGAGCTTGACCGCGGAGCCATGACAGGCGCCAAGACCGCAAGATATGCCTCGAACCGGGTCCTTGTCAAATTCCGGCCGTCATTCTCCATCCGGGATATCCGCCCCACCCTCCAGGCCTACGGCTCGGCAAAATTTACGTCCATTCCTCAGCTCGGCATTTACAAGGTCCAGGTCCCCGCGCAAGCTTCCGTAAGGGAGTTCCTATCCGCCCTAAAACGTAATCCCGACGTCGAATACGCGGAGCCGGATTTCCAGGCCCGCATCCAGATCACTCCCAACGACGAGTACTTCAAGCACCAATACGCCTTGTATAACAGCGGCGCGAAAATCGATATCCCGGGAAGCCCCGAAGCAAAGCTCCGGGCCGACATCAAGGCCACGGGCGCCTGGGAGATGACCCAGGGAGAGTCCAGCGTCACGATAGCCGTCCTGGATACCGGCCTCGACATGGACCACCCCGATATTAAGAACAAGCTCGCTTCCCGCGGCAAGGACTTCATCAATAACGACGACGACGCCACAGACGACCACTGGCACGGCACCCACGTCGCGGGCATCGCCGCCGCGGACACCAACAACGGCCTGGGCATCGCAGGAGTAGCCTGGAACTGCAAGGTCCTTCCGGTCAAAGTCGCCGACAAGGACGGCATGGGGTTCTACAGCACCCTCATTGAAGGCCTCGTCTGGGCCGCCGACCAGAACGTCCAGGTCATCAACATGAGCATGGGCGGTGAGGAAGCTGCGGATTCTCTACGGTCGGCCGTGAAGTACGTCTACGACAAGAACGTCGTGATCGTCGCGTCGGCCGGCAACGAGGGGAACTACGTCCTCTACCCTGCCGCCTACGACGATTATTGCCTGGCCGTAGCGGCCACCAATTACAACGACGAAGTGACGACATGGTCGAATGCCGGCCCCCAGGTGGACGTCGCCGCACCCGGTGACAACATCCTCAGTCTTATCCCCACATGGTACTTCGGGCCGAACTTCCTGCCCTACGCTTACGCCTCAGGAACCTCCATGTCTGCTCCGCACGTGGCCGGATTCGCGGCCCTCATCAAGAGCCTCAAGCCCTGGCTCACCGTCTCCCAGGTGATGAATGTCATCCGTTATTCGTCCGACGACGTGAACGCCGACAAGTTCCCGGGAAAGGACGATCATATCGGCTACGGTCGGATCAACATGGAGAGGGCCCTCGTTCCTTACAAGCTGAATTCATCAAAATAAGCGGAGCGGCATGATCAAGTCCCTTCGCATCCGGAACCTGGCGACGATCGAGGAACTTGAGCTCGAGCTCGAGAATGGGTTCTCGATCCTGACCGGGGAGACCGGCGCGGGAAAATCCATCATCATCGACGCCATCCGCCTCATTCTGGGCGACAAGGGATCGCCGGATTATATCCGGACCGGAAGAACGGAAGCCTCGGTCGAAGCGGTTTTCGAAGCGCCGGAGATGGCCGCGAAGCTCAAGGATCTCGGGCTTGAGGATGGCGAAGAGCTGCTCATCCAGAGGCAGATCTCCGGGCAGGGGCCGGGGAAGGTCCACATCAACGGCGTCCTTGTCCCGGTCCGGAAGCTCAAGGAAGCCGGGACGGCCATGGCCGATATCTATGGCCAGAACGATCATGTCTTCCTCCTCCACCTCGAGAACCACCTCATCTACCTGGACGCGTTCCTGGACGCCGACACCCTGAGAGGAGAGGTTTCGCGGGCGGCCCGAGAGCTGAAGGCTGTCCTCTTCCAGAAGCAGGAGCTCGAGTCCCAGAGCCGGGACCGCACTCAGAGGCTGGACTTTCTGGCCTACCAGATCCGGGAAATAGAGGGCGCCGGGCTCAGACCGGGCGAGGACGAAGAACTCGTCCAGAACCGTGAAATCCTGAAGAACGCCGAAAAGATTGCCGGGCTCGTTGACCAAGCGCTGGACCTAAGCTACGCCCAGGAGGAATCTATCCTTCCTCTTTTGTCCAAATTCAAGAACATCCTGAAAGAGCTCGTCCCGTATTATCCTTCCCTCGAATCCTCCGGTCCATCGATCGAGGAGTTCGGCATCGCCCTGCGCGAGCTCTCCCAGGGCCTCATGAAGTTCAAGGAAGGGAACATGGGGACGCCGGATGACCTTGAGGTCATCGAGGATAGGCTCAATATCATCGATAAGCTCAAGCGGAAATACGGGCCAGGGATCCCGAAGGTCCTTTCCTGCCTTGATGGGATCAAAGCCGAGGAAAAGGCATTGGTCTCAGGCCGGGAAAGGCTTGAGGGACTCGAAGAAGAGATCGCGGGAAAATTCAAGGACTACGCCGCAAAGGCCGGGAAGCTAACGGCCGTCCGCGTCCGCGGGGCCAAAGAACTGGCCGGGCTCATGGAAAAGGAGATCGCCGGCCTGGGAATGAACAAGGCCGCCTTCAAGATAGAAGTCCGGACCGTCGCTCCCGTGCTGGAGGACCCAGCCACCATTCGGGAGAGCGGGACGGACGACGTGGAGTTCCTCATCTCGCCGAACCCCGGCGAGGAGCTCCGGCCCCTGCGGAAGATCGCCTCGGGCGGCGAGTTGTCCCGAGTGATGCTTGCCCTGAAATCCATAGGCAAAGAGGCGGAAACGGCGAGGACGCTCATCTTCGATGAGATCGACTCCGGAATAGGAGGAGGGACGGCGAATTTCATCGCCGGGAAGCTTGAAGCCCTATCCCGGAAACACCAGGTCATCTGCATCACCCACCTTCCCCAGATCGCCGCCGCGGCCGCCCACCAGTTCCGGATCGACAAGACGTTCGAGAAGGAGAGGACCTACACGACCGTCCGGAAGCTTCAGGACGAGGAACGGACCGAAGAGATCGCCCGTCTCATATCCGGGGCCAGGATCAGTAAGGCTTCGCTCCAGACCGCTCGGGAGATGCTGGCAGGCGCCACGGCCAAAAAGAAAACGACGCAGTCCGGGTCGAACGCCTGAACCGGACGTGGAGGTGACAATGAACAGGAAAGAACGGGCTGAAGCCATGTTCAAAGAGGGATTCAGCTGTTCGCAGGCGGTCCTAGCCGCTTTCAGCGATGAATTCGGACTCCCCCGGGAGACCGCGCTCCGCATCTCCCAGGGATTCGGCGGGGGCATGGCCAGGATGGCCGAAACGTGCGGCGCCCTGACCGGCGCGTTCATGGTGATCGGGTTGAAGCATGGCAGGACGCGGGCGGAGGATGACGCCGCCAAAGAGAAGACCTACGCCCTCTGCCATGAGCTCGTCCGGCGTTTCCGCGCCCGGCACGGCTCGCTTCGCTGCAAGGAGCTTCTGGGCTGCGACATCGGAACGCCGGAAGGGGCGAAGATCGCTCGGGACAAAAAACTCCACGACGATCTCTGCCCTCATCTCATCGTTTCTGCGGTGGAAATTCTGCAGGATCTCCTCTAGGTGTGACCTCCCGTCTTCCCTATTCGTGTATAATGGTCTGTCCAAGGCCTAGGAACATGCCCGCGAACCTCGAAGGATACCGTTTTTTCATCAAGACGTTCGGCTGTCAGATGAACGAGAACGACTCCGAGCACGTTGCCGGACTCCTCATCCGGGCCGGGGCCGCGAAGGCCCCATCGCCCGAAGAGAGCGATATCATCCTTGTCAACACCTGCGCCGTGAGGAAGAAATCGGAAGATAAGATCGATTCCTTCCTCGGCCGCCTCTCCCCTCTCAAGAAGGACCGGGACAGGCTTATCGGCGTGCTCGGCTGCGTCGCCCAGCTCCGCCGCGAGGACTTGTTTAAAAAAAGGCCCGAGATCGACATCATCGTCGGCCCCGATCATTACCACGAACTCGCCTCGCTCCTCTCTCAAAAACGGGAAGGCAAACTCCTCAAGACGAGTTGGAACCGTGCCTGGCACGAGATCGGGTCCGCCGAGACCCTTCGGGAAAGCCGCATCAGCGCTTATGTCCCTATCATGGAAGGCTGCGACAAGTTTTGCGCCTACTGCGTCGTTCCCTTCAGCCGGGGCCGGGAGAAATGCCGGCCAATGGACAGCATCCTGGCAGAGGTCCTGGACCTCGCCAAAAACGGGTATAAGGAGATCCATCTTCTGGGCCAAAACGTGAACTCCTACCGGGACCCGAAGGCAGGAGAGGATTTCGCCGGACTTCTGAAGAGGGTAAGCCGGATCGAAGGCATCGAATGGATCCGGTTCGTCACCTCCCATCCCAGGGACCTCTCTCCGGAGATCGCCCGGACCATGGCCGACCGCCCGAACATCTGTCGGCAGCTCCATCTCCCCCTCCAATCCGGCTCAACGGCCGTGCTCGCCAGGATGAACCGGGGCTACACCCGCGGGGAGTATCTGGATAAAACCACCCTGCTCAAAGGTCTGATGCCGGATATCGCGCTGAGCACGGACATCATCGTAGGCTTCCCCGGGGAGACCGAGGCGGATTTCGAAGAGACCCTCGAGGCCTTGAAGAAGGTGGGCTTCGCCAACATCTTCTCCTTCCGATATTCACCCCGCCCCCGGACGGCAGCCTCGAAGATCCAGGACGACGTTCCCCTGGACGTCAAACGGAAGCGGCTGATCGTCCTCCAGGAGCTCCAGAAGGACATCCAGCTCGCCAGAAACAGTACGTTCATCGGAAAGACTCTCAAGGTGCTCTGCCTTGGATGGAGCAAGAAGGGCGCCGGCCGGTACTCTGGAAGGAGCGAAGGATTCCAGGTCGTCAATTTCAGCTCCACGCGGGATGTCCGGGACCGCTTCATCGACGTCCTCATCACCGGATGCGGGTCCTACAGTCTCCATGGGGAAGCGAATCTCCAGCGTATCTGACCTGTTCGTTGCTATTCTCCCTGAATTTGGGTATAATCTTTTGTCTTTCCGTTTCCCAAAGGAAATAAGACTTCGGCCATGAAAGTCAACGTCTGGAACACGATCCTGCAGCTCAGCAAGGAGCGCGGGGTCGAGCCTCGCATCATCATCCAGGCCATCGAGGAATCACTCCGGGTGGCCTCGGCCAAGTTCTTCGTCCACGGGGAGGACATCCAGGTCCTCTTTCGTCCGGAGAAGGGCGAGCTGCGGGTCTATGTCCCTAAGATCGCCGCCCTTCAGCCGACGGACCCGGCCCATGAGCTCTCCATGGAAGAAGCCCGCGGGATCCGGTCTGGGGTCAACCCCGGGGACGAGGTCGAGGTCGACCTGCCTGCGGACACTCTGGGCCGAATCTCCGCCCAGGCCGCCAAGCAGGTCATCTTCCAGAAGGTCAGGGACGCCGAGCAGGAGAAGATCTACCGCCAGTTCGCGCCACGCCTGGGGGAGATCATCACGGGTGTCGTCCGCCGTTTTGAGAACACCATGATCATCCTCGAAGCGAACAAAACCGACATCGTGTTCCCGCTGCGCGAAAAGCTTTTCAATGAGGAGTTCCAAAGGGGCGACAGCGTCAAGGCGGTCATCATCCAGGTCCTCAGGGGATTCCAGGGGCCCCAGATCATCGTTTCGCGGGCCAACTCCCAGTTCCTGGCCAAGCTCCTCGAGCTCGAGATCCCCGAGATCGCCAACGGAACCATCGAGATCAGGGATATCGCCAGGCAGCCGGGCGAGCGAGCCAAGGTGGCCGTGGAGAGCAAGGAGAAAGACATCGACCCCATCGGAGCTTGCATCGGCGTCAAGGGGAACCGGATCCTGGCCGTTTCCAAGGAACTGGCCGGCGAGAAGATCGATATCATCGAGTGGAACCCGAGCCCCATATTATACGCCAAAGCGGCCCTCAGCCCGGCCAAGGTGGAAAGCATCCTTATCCAGGACCAGGACAAGGCCGATAAGGTCCTTCTGGCCTCCGTCGCCAGGAACCAACTGTCCCTGGCCATCGGCAAGAAAGGGATCAATGTCAAGCTGGCATCGCGGCTCGTCGGCTGGAAAATCTCAATTCAAGAAGAACAACGGACATGAACGACCTAACAATGAAAAAACCAATCCTTAAGAAGGCCGCCAAGCCGGCCGTCGAAAGCGTCCCGAAGCCCAGACCCAAGCTCCGGCTGCGGGAAGGAATGCTGATCAAGGACGTCTCCGAAAAGATGAAGATCCGGCTCAAGGACCTCCTCCACAAGCTCGGAGAAAAAGGATTCGTACTCACGGCCAACGACCTCCTCGATGAAGCCCACGCGGCGCCCCTAACCGCTGTGACCGGTTATGACGTGGAGTTCTTCTCGCTCGAGCGGGAAATGAAGCTCAGGGCCGAGAGCCACGCCTCGGAAATGGTCCCGCGGCCCCCCGTCGTGACCATTATGGGCCATGTCGACCACGGCAAGACGACGCTCCTCGATGCTATCCGTTCCTCCCGCCTTGTCGATAAGGAATCCGGGGGGATCACTCAGCACATCGGGGCCTACCGGGTCATTTACAAGAACCACCCCATTACATTCATCGATACGCCGGGCCATCAGGCATTCACCCAGCTCAGGGCCCGGGGGGCCAAGCTCACAGACATCGTCATCCTGGTCGTAGCTGCCGACGACGGCGTCATGCCCCAAACGAAGGAAGCCATCGATCACGCCAAGGCCGCCGGCGTGCCCATCATCGTGGCCGTCAACAAGATGGACAAGCCCGAGGCCAATCCGGAGCGGGTCAAGCAGCAGTTGTCCAAGGAAGGCCTCCTGGTGGAGGATTGGGGCGGCAAGATCGTCAGCGTCCAGATCTCCGCCAAGGACAAAAAGAACATCGACGACCTGCTGGAAATGGTCCTGCTCCTGGCCGAGGTCACAGAGATCAAGGCCAACCCCAAAGGCCCGGCCCAAGGCGTCGTTCTTGAGGCCCGGTTGGACGCTCAAAAGGGGCCCCTCGCGACCGTAATCATCCAGCAAGGGACGCTCGGCCACGCCCAGGCCTTCATCTCGGGGACCGCGACCGGAAAGGTCCGGGCTCTGTTCGACGACGCCGGGAAGCCTATCAAAAGCGCCGGGCCTTCCGTGCCCGTCGAAGTCCTCGGCTTCTCCGAAGTGCCCTCGGCCGGGAATCACTTCCAGGTTGTGGACGACACGGAGACGGCCAGACTGATCGCCCAATACCGCCTGTCCAAGGTCAAGAAAGAGGAGCCGGTCCGGCCCGAGCACGTCACCCTGGACGACCTCTTCAAGAAGATCGAGGAAGGCCAGCTCAAGGAGCTGTCGATCGTCCTCAAGGCCGACGTCCAGGGCAGTGTCGAGGTCCTTGTGGAAGTCCTCCCAACGCTGAGCACGGAAAAAGTAAAGATCAACATCATCCACGCCGCGACGGGGGCCATCACCGAGGCCGACGTCCTTCTGGCCTCCGCCTCCGACGGCATTGTCATCGGATATAACCTCAAGCCCAACCCCAAGGTCGTGGACCTGGCCAAGAAAGAGGATGTTGAGATCCGGACCTACAGGATCATCTACGAGCTTACCGAGGACGTTAAAAAGGCGCTCATCGGCATGCTCGAGCCGGTCATCAAGGAGACCTTCCAGGGCCGGGCCGAGGTCCGCAGGATCTTCCAGATCCCCAAGATCGGCGTCATCGCGGGATGTTACGTCACGGACGGGAAGCTCACGCGTAGCTCGGAGATCCGCGTCCTGAGGAACAAAAAAGTCGTCCACCAGGGACGCCTCTCTTCGCTGAAGCATGTCAAGGAGAACGTCACCGAGATCAAGAAGGACTACGAATGCGGCATCGGACTGGAGAAGTTCCACGATGTCCAGCCGGGTGACATTATCGAAGCTTACATCAAGGAAAAGGTCAAAGCCGAGTAGGCCGAGCGTTCGCGGGAAGACCATGGTCGTGGGCATCCTTTCTCTGGACGTCTTATTCCCGTATTCCCGTTCCCTCAAGGACAAGAGGCGGCACCTCAAGAGTTTTAAGGACCGCGTCCGGAACCGCCACAACGTCTCCGTTGCAGAGGTTGATTTCCAGGACAAGTGGCAGCGGGCCAGGATCGCCGTCGCGGCGGTCAACAGTCGGCCCCACGACGTTGAGGACCTCCTGAACAGGATCCTCAATGAGGCCGAGCAATCCCTGGAAGGAACGATCGTGGACCACCGGATCGATTATTTCTGAGCCGCGCGGCGCGGCCCGGGAAGGAGCGCAGGGATATGACGGAAAAGCGACGCGGCAAACGGGTCGGAAGCCTGATCCAGGAGGAACTCAGCCGCTTCCTTATCGAGGACGTCCAGGGCCAGGTGCCGGGGCTCATCACCGTCACCCGTGTCGAAATGACCGATGATCTGTTGACGGCCCATATCTATCTGAGCGTCTTCGGCGGGGGCGACAGGGAGGCCCTCCTCGCCCTGCTCGAAAAGAGGAAAGGGTACATCCGAAGAATCCTTGCCTCCCGGATCAATTTGAAGTATAATCCCGAGCTATTTTTCTCTCTGGACCAGGCTCCGGAGGAGGAGGAAAAGCTGGACCGGTTGTTCGAATTGGCGAAGAAGCATGAATCCTGATCCCATCGATCTGACCTGCCGGAAAATCCGCGAAAGCCGGAGGATTGCCATCACATCCCACCTCAGGCCCGACGGCGACTCCGTCTGCACGAGCCTCGCTCTGGCCATCATGGGAGAGCAGCTTGGCAAGACGATGTCCATCGTGAATAAGGACAACACGCCCTTTCCGTTCAGTCACTTTCCCGAAGTCGGCCGCATCCGCATCGGGCAGATCGACCCCGCGGAATCCGACATGGTCATCCTCCTCGAATGCGCCGACGTTTCCAGGTCCGGCCAGGAGAACCTGGGGGACTGCTACAAAATCAACATCGACCACCACGTTTCCAACTTTACCTACGCGGACATCAATTGGATCAATCCCCGGGCCTCCGCCGTCGGCGAGATGATCTTTGAATTGGGGGAACGCCTTGGCGCCCCCATTCCCCCGCGGGCCGCCGACTATCTTTACTGCGCGATCGTCTCCGACACGGGTTCGTTCCAATTCTCGAACACGACGGCCAAGGCTTTCGAGACCTGCACCAAGCTGGCGATCCTGGGGGCCAGCCCGATCAAGGTCTCAGAGATGCTCTACAGCAATAATCCCCCTGAGAAGATCAAACTTCTGGGGCAGGTCCTCTCCACTTTGCGGATGAACGGGTCGGGGAACATCGCGGCCATCACCATGTTCAAGAAGAACTTGTCGGACCTCAACCTCAAGGAGATCGACACCGAAGACATCACCACCCTGGCCCGGTCCATCAAGGGGGTCGAGATGGTCCTGTTCTTCAAGGAGATGGAAAAGGACACCTTCCGAGTCAGCCTCCGCTCCAAGGGAGGGGCCAACGCCGCCCTTGTGGCCGAGCACTTCGGCGGCGGGGGACACATTCATGCCTCGGGGTTCACGGCTTACGGCCCATACGAGAAATTGATCGTGGAGATCCCGGAAACCGTGGAGCGGCTGCTGACAACGGCCCCTCCTGAATCTCCGGCTTCCTGATCCCTCTTACTGAAAGGTGGCGCCTTGGATGGTCTGATCGTCATAGACAAACCTCCCGGCCTCACCTCGCATGACGTCGTTTTTTGGGTCCGGAAACTTATCAAGGGCGAAAAAACGGGCCATTGTGGCACCCTGGACCCCGATGCCACCGGGGTGCTCCTCGTCACGGTCGGCAAGGCGACGCGGCTCTTCCCCTTTCTTTCCGGGCATGAGAAGACCTACCGGGGGACCATCCGTTTCGGGTTTTCCACGGACACATATGACGCGTCCGGCCGGCCCACGTCTCCCGAGAATCCGGTCTATCCCGAAGAGAACGAGATCCGTGGTGCCATGCGAAAGCTCGAGGGAAAGATCTTCCAGACGCCTCCCCCCTTCTCCGCGAAGAAGTTGGGAGGTCAGCCCTCGTACAAGCTTGCCCGCGCAGAAAAGGATGTGATCTTGAAGGCCCAAGAGGTCACTGTCCGCCGTTTTGAGCTCGAGGCCTTCCGGCCGCCCCTGGCGGATTTCACGGCGGAATGCTCGTCCGGCACTTATGTGCGCGCCCTGGCCAATGATTTGGGCAGGCTCCTAGGGTGCGGAGCCCACCTGGCCGGTCTCAGGAGGACGGTCAGCGGCGATTTCGGGCTTGCCGACGCCCACTCCCTTGACGAAGTTCGATCGAGGGCCGAAGCCGGGGATTTGAAAAGACTCGTCGTCCCTATCGAAGATCTCCTCCCCCGGTTGCAGGCGATCATGTTGGAGATCGAAGGCGAAGAGCGGGCGCGCCACGGCAACCGGATCCTCCCTAACCACGTCCTGGCCCTCCCGGACGGATGGCCGCATGCCTCTCCCGAGCAGGACTCCGTCTTCCGGCTTATCGCCCGAGACGGACGGCTCCTGGCTTTGGCCAGGCCTTCTCACGATAGGGAGGGGCTCTCCCCTTTTCTCGTCCTCAGCGACTGAAACTTGTTCACGGATAATTTTCCCTCCAGAAAACGGGCCATGCCCGTATTACGGCAGCACTCATCCAGGAGCGCGCTTTTCCCCCTCTTTCGGACCCTGAGATACCGTCCCAAGAGGGCTTTCAGATACTGTTCTCGAGATCGCATGTCCATCCTGTGCATGTCACCCTATCCTTTATGGGATTTGGGTAATATTTTATATGATTTAACGGCCTTTCCTTCGGTAACATATTACGTGAGTCAATACGCAGTCTTGAATTTTCGGGCCGGGTACTGTATGGTATTGAGGACATGAGGCTGAACAAGAACCAAATCGAACACCTTGCTTTCGTGATCCTGAACAGTCTGGCCAAGGAACGCAAGATCATCGCCGAGGACCGCACGCGCCTCCTTGAAGAGATCACCAACCTGATCTTGGACGATTTTCAGAAGGAGGACAAGCTGGACCAGGAGGTCAGGGAGATCCTGGGCAAGCATATGGAAAAAATCCGCCGGGAGAATATCGAGTACCAGACCATGTTCAGAATGATCAAGTCGAAGCTGGCCAGGGAAAGGAACATCGTCCTTTGAGCAACAAGCTGTCCCGGGAAAAGATTAACTTTCTCTCCCGCCAGATCCTCACCGCCCTCAACAAGAACGAGCAAGTGGAGTTTCTCGACGATCCCAACGAGATCCGCCTCATCATCGTGAAGTCCATCGAAGAAGAGATGAACCTCTACGAAGCCCTTGACAAGAAGGCCGTTGACAAGATCCACTCACAAAAGAAGGCCATCGAGGAAGGCAGCCGGGAGTGGGAGATCCTCTACCGGAAATACTACAATGACGAGCTCGCCAAACTCGGAAAGCTCTCTTCATAAACCGGGCCCTCCTTACTCCTGAGTCCCGGTCGTCGAAATCCAAGAAAAACTTCGCGAATAATCGAGGACACATCCGGCAGATTCACGTCTCAATAAAAAAGGCCGGGGGACTAACCTCCCGGCCTTGGCGTTTGCTTTGACGGAAGATCTTTAGAACACCATCCTGAATCCGAGGGCGAACTTGTGGTGCTCATCGAACGAGCGGTTGCTGCCGAGCGGGCTCCTGAATTCAAAGAAGATCGAGCCCACGCTGGTCCAGTTGTTGAACACGTCGACCCCGATGTTTCCGACCGCGTCCAAACCCGACTTCCGGGTGTTCTGTTCCTTCGAGCTGTAGCCCAGACCGCCGCCGACGAACACCGGTCCCGCGTGAACATTGACCAGGGCGTTGGCCAGGAACATGAATTTCCATGGATCTCCCTGGAACGGGACGGCCCCGCCGGCCGACGCCACGAAGCTGAACCTGTTGGGCGAAAGCCAGTAGAAAATGCCGCCCCTGAGGAAGCCGTACGCGGTGTAGGTTCCTCGCGCGATCAGCGGACCGGCTTCGAGCAACCAGAAGAACCTTTTCTGGGTCACTTCAAAGGACAAGTGGCAGACGTCCGAAGCGGGGGAAACGCCCCCGGCATTGTCGAAGACCGTCGTCGTGATGGTGTAAACGCCGGCCTTCAGGAAGGTCTTCTCCCACTGGAAGGGCTTGTCGGTTTTCGTGAAGGTGTCGAGGACCTGGCCGGCCGGGTCCGTGATCTCGAATACGGCCTTGGTGATCTCGCCGTCCGGGTCCGTGGAACCGGACGCGTCGAAGGTGATCGGCCGCCCGACGTAATCCTGGCAAGGCAGGCAGGAGGTCCAGAGCTTGCAGACGGGTGGGAAGTTGATGTAGGTCTTAGCCTGGCAAGCGTTCGTGGAGATGATGTCCTGCAGGTTAAGGGCGCTGGCCTTGAATACATACTCGCCCGGCTTGTCGAACTTGGTCTGCCACTTGGGGGATTCCGGCGTCAGCGTCTGGGAAGCTAGTGTCTCCCCCTGAGCGTTCAAGACCTCGACAACCATGCTCTTGGCATTCTGGGTGCCGCTCATGTCGATGGTGATGGGGTCGTTGAGGTTGGCCTTTTCGGGCGTGATCACCAGGCTGCAGACCGCCGGCGGCGGGGGAACGTCCTCGATGTTCCTGAGGGCGATGTTGCCGCACGGTTTGGGGATTATGAAGTGGCAGATCTTGTAATCTTTCGTGACGTCGACGGCGAAGACCTCGAGCGGGGCTTTCCCTGCCCACTCGATCTCCTTGGTCACCTTGACCTTGCCCTGATTCCTGAAGAGCATCCACATGGCGCGGTCGCCCACCGCCCAAATGGTGTCCGTGAAGGTGGCCCCCTTCAGCTGGTCCAGGAAGGGAAGATAGAGGTCGCCGTAGCCGGCCATGTCAAAACCCAGCTTGATGTCCGCAGCGTATCGGTCCGCGACGGTCTTCATGACCTCCTGGGTCGGGATGTTTCCCTTGACCCGGGCGAACGTATAACGCCCGATGCTCTTGAGTTTTGTGACCTCGGCGTATGTGTTCATCGTCAAGGCAATCAGACCAAAGATGAGCAGAACTAGGAAAATCTTCTTGTTTTTCATCGGTTCCTCCTCTTTAAAAAAGCCCCCTATCTAAGGCCATCGTATTTCAATTAAATAGATATTCGCCCTCTTTGTCAAGAAAAAAATTCTTTAGGCACCCAAAAAAGCCGGAACGATGGAACGGATCAACTCCGTGTCCCGGGGAATGGAGCGCAGGGCCCGCTTGATCATTTCCGCGCCCTTGTAAGCGCGTTCGAATTCCGCCTCTAGGAGGTCCCGGCCGTCCTCCATACCGATCTCAGGGTGGGCCTGGATCCCCCACGCAGGCCTTTCCCTATATTGAAAAGCGTGAATCCGACAGAGAGGAGTTTCCGCGAGGACCTTGAACAATCCGCCCGGGTCGACCACCTCGTCAAAATGGAGGGTGAAGGCGTAGGCCGTCCCGGCCGCCCCCAGGAGAGGCGTATCCTCGAGGATCCGGACCGGGAGCCAGCCGATCTCAGGCTCTTCACACCTGCGGACATAGGACGGACCGCCGATGGCCAGGGCAAGGAGCTGATGACCGTAGCAGCTCCCAAGGATGGGGACCCTCATGGCCAAAGCATCGCGAACCAGGTCGACTTCCGCGTCGACCCAGCCTTCACGCTTGAGGATCGAGGCCTCGGATCCTGTCAAAATGAGATGCGTGTACCCGTCGGTAAGCCTTGGGAATCGGCCTTCCGGAGCCCTGAACGCGGTCCACCCCTCGGTCAGCCAGCGGCTCCAATGGAGGACCGGCTTGTAAACATCCGGGTCAAGGGAATTGTCCAGGACGGCCACCTTTATCACTGCGGCAAACCTCTTAGCGGAGATTATAGCTCTCGCCCGGAAAAAGGCAACTTTGACCCAAAATTGCCTTTTGGATTCTTTCTTTTCAAGCGATGGAAGCCTAAAATTCCGGCCCACGTCCTTTCGGAAATTTTGAGCTTTGACCGGCGCTTTGTGTTTGCCGGCCGAATTCTGGTATAATCGATTGCTTGAAAAAGGAGAAATGACCGTGAACATCGTCAACGAAGAAACCGAACTCCACGTGATCACACCGAACGAGCCCGGGATCTTCGGCCGCGTTCTGGGCACTCTGGCCCATGCCGGGGTCAACTTGAGGGCCCTCTGCGTTTCTTCCATGGGCAAAGAAGGCCATTTCCTGCTCATCACCGCGGACAATAAAAGGGCCCAGAAAGCCCTCAAGACGCTGGGCTATAAGGTCAAGCCGAACAAGGTCGTGACGGTCGAGGTCAGTGATCGGATAGGCGTCGGGGCTGAGATCGGCGCTCTCCTTGGGAACGCCGTCATCGACATCAAGTACGCATACGGGAGCTCGAACGGCGAAGGGCGGAGCCTCCTCGTCTTCAATACGAGCAACAACAAGAAAGCGGCGGACACCCTCAGATAGGCCCGCCCCTTTTCGAACCATGGCAAAAAGAGTTCTGGTCGTCACCTCGGACGTGCCCTTCGTTGAAGGCGGGCACCTGACGATCGCAAACAGCACGGTCAGAGCCCTCCGCGAATGCGGCCATGAGGCCGACCTCGTCCTGACGCCTCAGAATCGTTTCGGGCGCCAGCTTCGGGCCTACGTCGCCAACCGTTTCACCGACGTCGGGATGGACGGCCTCGGAAGGACGATCGACCAGGTTATTTCCTTCCGCTTCCCCAGCTTTGCCGTCCATCATCTTCGGCACGTCTGCTGGCTGAACCACCGGATGAGGGAATACTACGATCTCTGGGAGGCCCTCTGCGCCCGGCTCAGCTTAGGGGATAGAATCAAGGAGACCGTCCGACGGCAAATCATCCACGCCCTAGACAACCATCTCCTCAAACACGACGTGACCAAGGTTTTCGCCCAGTCGCAAACTATCCAAGACAGACTGAAGACCTGGGGCAATATTCCTTCCGAGGTCCTCTATCCTCCCCCTCCTCAACGGGAATACCATAGGGAAGCCGCCGGGAATTTCGTCTTTTCGGTCTCCCGGCTCCATTCGTTAAAGCGGCTCCATCTGCTCGTTGAGGCCTTTCGCTTCGTCCAGAACATGGACGTCCAGGCGCGTGTCATCGGCAGCGGGCCGGAATTCGAGCTCCTCCAATCCAAGGTCAAAGAGTACGGTCTCGAGGACAGGGTCTTCCTGCTCGGCGAAACCGACGAACGAACACTCCTTGATCATTATGCCCGTTGCCTGGCCGTGTTCTTCTGCCCCCTCAACGAAGACTACGGGCTTGTAACCTCCGAAGCCTTTGCTTCGGGAAAGCCCGTGATCACCGCCCGCGACAGCGGCGGTCCCGCCGAGCTGGTCAGGCACGGCGAGACGGGGTTCATCGTAGAGCCTACGCCGCGGGAGCTCGCTCTGAGGATCGACCAACTCGCCGAAAACAAGGCCCTGGCCGAAAAGATGGGCCAGGCCGCCTTCGATTTCGTCTCGGGGATGACCTGGGACAAGACCGTTCAAAAGCTCCTTCTTCCCTGATGCCAAGAAGAGGGCATGCCCTCCCATCACGGAAATCGACGGCCGCTTCGGCCCCAACCCACATTTCTTTTCAACGACCCCCAAAAAAACGCAAGAGGACCTCCTGTTTAAAGGGGCAGGCCCGTGTATTTCTCCTTGGACCAGGAACTAGGCCGCGGCGGCCCCCGTTTTTTTCCGAACGAACATCTTGACGAAGAGCCCGATCACTCCGATAGAAAGCAGGAAGAGCGTCAGGTCGGCCGCGATCAGGACATAGTTCCTCTTCCGGATGTAGCTCGCGAGCAGGATGGACAGCGAGGCCAGGGTCGTCAGGAACATGAACACGGCGGGGACGAGAGTGACGGCCACCTTTTTCTTCCGGAGAAGAAGCCAGGCCGATACGGCCAGCAGGCTCAGGGCGGCTAAAAGCTGGTTGGCGGTCCCGAAAATGGGCCACAGGGCGTTGAATGCGTTCGAGGTGGCCAGGGTCCACATGAGCGCGACGGAGATCCCGGAATTGAACCAGTATCGCCTGAGCAAGGCGGGGACTTTCTTGAAGACGATGGTCCAGAGCTCTTCGAAGAGGTAGCGGTTGAGCCGGACCGCTGCGTCCAGGGTGGTGATGACGAACCCTTCCACAAGCAGGATCCCGAACACGGTCCCCAGGGCTACCGGGATGCCCAGCCCGCGGTTGAAGAGCTGGCCCGCGGCCAGCGAAAAGCCAAGGATGGGATTGGACTTGATCGCGGGGTCGGTGGGCCAGACGATGGACTTGTAGTCCGCGAAGCTCATGGCCGCGCCGATGGCCAGCAGGACGCACACGGCAAGCAGGGATTCGAGGAGCATTGCGTTGTATCCAACCCGCCGGGCGTCGGTTTCCTTGGAAAGCTGTTTGCCCGTCGTGCCCCCGGCAACAAGGCAATGAAAGCCCGAAATGGCGCCGCAGGCGACGATGCAGAACATCATAGGCCAGATCAGGCCCAGATTCTGAACGCCTTCATGGAGGTTGAGGCTGGGGACGGTTACCCGTAGGCCGCTGAAACCGGTGCTGAAGAGCGACAGGACCATCAGGGCGATGCCGCCGTAGAGGATCTGGACGTTGATGAAATCTCGGGGCTGGAGGATCAGCCAGACCGGAGCGCCGGCCGCGATGAGCACGTAGACGGAGATAATGATCATCCACGTCGTCGGGGTCAAGGTGAGGGGATGGGCAATCCCGAGAAGGACCGAGCCGACACAGATGACGGACGCCATGAGGTAGGAATAAGTCGTTTTGAGCCCCTTCTTGTAGATCAGCCAGCCGAGCAGCGGCGAGCAGAGCGTGATGACGATGACGGACATGGAGGCGATGCCGCCGATGCGCCCCATAACGATGCCGTCCTTGACCACTGTCTTGAGGAAGGTCTCCCCTTCCTTGACGCCGATCTTGGCCAGGGGCCAGAGGGAGGTCAGGGAGATCGAGGTCGCGCTCAGGAACGAGGAGGTGACAAGGACGATCATGACGATCGTGAAGGCGATGAAGAGATTGAACCCCTTATCGCCCAAGGTCTTGCGGGCGACCTCGGCCATCGACTTCCCTCCCTCCCGCATGCTGATGAACAGCGTCGTGAAATCGTGGACCGCGCCGATGAAGATCCCGCCGAGGACGACCCAAAGCCAAGCCGGGACGAAACCATAAAGGACGGCCATGGTCGGCCCCAGGATGGGGCCCGCCCCGGCGATGGCCGAAAAGTGATGGGCGAAGACGACGTAGGTCTTGGTCGGAACGTAATCACGGCCGTCGTTGAACCGCACGGCCGGCGTGGGGTGGTCCGGGTCCTCACCCAGCTTGCGGGCGATATGCCTTGAATAGAAGCGGCCGGCCAGCCCGAAACAGACGATGGAGATGCCGAGCAAGATCAGAACGTTCATCGCTAACTCCCGAGCCTCTAAGAAACGGAAACCTTATAGCACAGGGTGTCCGCGAAGTCAAAAAATGCAGGCCGGTCCTCCTAATTGCCATAGGACATGAGGTGGAATTCCGGGTTTTGCCAGAAGTCGGCGCCATCATTTTAAAAGAAAGGTCCTATCGGCAATTTTAGGCCCGTCCCAAATTAACGTTGACAAGATGAGGGTCTTTGGCTTAAAATGGCTGTCTCTAGAGGACTAGAGTAGATATAAGGAGGCCAGAATGTCAAAAGCCGAACCCAATGTCGTCCCCTTGTGCGATGTTTTATTGGTTCTTCTAATCATCTTCATGGTCATCACGCCCCTCGTCCAAAAAGGCATCGATGTCAAGTTACCCGAAACCCAGGCAGACTCCTCCGGCGGACAGCCCTCGGGCCTGGTCGTCCTGACCGTCCAAAAGAACGACACCATCCTGATCAATAAAGACCCCATCGAGCTGAGAATGCTTCTGGAAGAGCTCCGGCGCATCTATTCAACCCGCCAGGACAAGACGATCTTTATCCGGGCCGAAGCGAAGCTCCCCTTCAGCAAGGTCATGGAAGTCATGGACATCGCGAAGGGAGCCGGCATCGACGTTCTTGGATTGATCCCGGAATACATCGAAGATTAGCGCTCCGTTCTCTTATTCCGGGAATAAGAGAAGCATGAAAGCACGAACGTTTTTTTTCATTCTCCTGGTATCTTCAATAGTCCCTCTTTGCGGACAAACCGAGCTAACGGGCCCCGTCACCAAAGAGATGGTCCTTCAAAAATGCGCCGATTGGCAGCCGATCGTAGCGGCCTATAATCCGAAACCTGAGTTCATCGAACGATTGCGAGGCCTGACCCGGGAAGTCAGGATCGAGATCTTCCTGGGCGCATGGTGCTCCGACAGCAAGGCTCACGTCAGCGAGTATTTCAAAGTCTTGGAGATGGCCGACACCCCCCTCATCCAAACTTCCTATATCGCCGTCCCCGAGGACAAGACGAAACGGGCGGCCTATTATCAAGATAAGGACGTCCTGAAGATCCCTACCTTCATCGTATTCGTGGACGGGCTGGAAAAGGGCCGCATCGTCGAGGTCCCCGCTAAAAGCGTCGAGGAGGACCTCGTCGCGATCATCGAGAGATGATCGGGCCGATGACCTCTCTCGATATCACCAGCCGCTGAATTTCGTTCGTCCCTTCATAGATCTGCAGGAGTTTGGCATCTCGCACCAACTTCTCGATGGGAAAGTCCTTCATGTAGCCGTAACCACCGAAGATCTGGAGGGCGTCCACGGTGATCTTCATGGCGATGTCCGAGGCATAACACTTGGCCATGGCCGATTCCTTGCCTCCGGCCTTCCCGTTCTCGATGAGCCACGCCGCATGCCAGACAAGATGTCTGGCGGCGTTGATCTCCATGGCCATCTGGGCAATCTTGAAGGCGGTATTCTGGTAGACGGCGATGGGTTTGCCGAACTGAATCCGCGTCTTGGCATATTCAACCGCGTATTCCATGGCCGCCCGGGCGACGCCGACGCCCGCCGCACCGACCGCCGGCCGCGTCCGGTCGAACGTCCTCATGGCCGCCAGGAAGCCGTGGCCTTCGCGACCCAGTATGTTCTCCGCCGGGACCCGGGCGTCCTCGAAGAATATCTCGGCCGTGTTCGACGCCCTGTGCCCCATTTTGTCCTCGACCTTGCCGATCGAGACGCCGCGGGTCGCCTTGGGAACGACGAAGGCGCTGAGCCCCCGGGGGCCCTTCTCCGGCGCCGCATTGGCAAAGACCAGGAAGAGGTCGGCGACGCCGGCGTTGGTGATGAAGCACTTGGACCCGTTGATGATGTACTCGGAGCCGTCCTTCCTGGCCGTCGTCCTGATGGCCGCCGTGTCCGAACCCGACTCCCGCTCGGTCAGGCAGTAGGAGGCAAAGGTCATCTTTTGGGTGGCCGGGGTAAGGAACCGCTTCTTCTGCTCTTCCGATCCGAAGAGAAGGATGGGCGTGAAGGCGAGCGAGTTGGCCATCATCGACGTGTACATGCCCGCACAACCCCAGGCCAGTTCCTCGCTCAGGATCACGGTCTCCAAGTCGCCCAATCCGCCTCCTCCGTATTCGGCGGGGATGGAGCTGGTGAGAAAGCCCGTGTCGAAGGCTTTCTTCATGACCGCCACGGGAAACTCCTCTCCCCTGTCATATTGGGCGGCCACGGGCCTCATCTCTTTCTCCGCGAACTCATGGGCCATTTCCTGAAGGGCCTTCTGTTCATCGGTCATACTGAAATCGATCACCTTTCCTCCTCATCTAACCCGGGCGGATACGGCTCGAAAAATACGGCGAATATATACTTTAACGGAGCGGCAAAGTCAAACCAACTCTGACACCGAAAGTTGCCGATAGGACATGAGTAGGAATTCCGGGATATGAATCCATTCTCTGGAATTGGCATCATGCCCCTGGAATTGAGGGTAACACTAGAATCCGGCGTCATCGCTTGAGAAACATCAATCCTATCGGCAATTCGGGGTGACGGAGCTAATACGAACGCAATAAAAGAAGTTACAATATATGAACGGCACTGAATGCCGTCCTCAAGCCCCCGTAGCGGAGGGGGGACCCGAGTCCTATGAAGGCTATATCGGCGACACGCCCAAGACTCTGTCCATATTTCTTGCCACCCCCTACCCCCTCCGATAATCGGAGGGGGGCTCTGAGATCGTCCGTGTCGCCGGCAGAGGTGCGACGGGGGGAACCGACGGGACTGGTTCCCCGGGGGTCGGGGGAGTGAGGGCGGCTTCAGGCCGCTTAAAGTCAGATGTCAAACTATCTAATGCGTTCGGATTAACTCAGGAAGATGAACCGCTCCCGCGTCAGGGCATATACGGCATTCTTGATCCCAAACATCTCCTGGGCGATATCCTGGGGACGCGGGTTCTTGCCCGGCAGGATAGGCACCGTGATGAAGAGCTTTCGCCTTTTCCATTCCAGGGCCAGGGCGACGCCTTCCGGTTTCTTGGGCTCATAAGCCGCGATGAGAGCTTTCGCCGTTTTCGCGTCGGCAGGCTTCTTCCCTTCCCCGTGTATTTCGCCCACTTTCTGAACGGCAGGCTCGATCCCGGGGTCCTTCAGGTCCAGCGAATAGACGATCCCGGTCAGGTTCCGGTTCAGGGAAGGAGCGGCCGCATCGAGCCTCAAGAGGTTCAGGATGCGGATCCCCTCCGGGAGAGACCTGTTCATGCGCCCGACAAATTCCTTTTCATCGAACATAAAAGCCGAACGGAACTCCAAAGGCTCTTCCCGACCCTCCATCCCTAAAGCCAAAGCCGGGCCATAAGAGACCAGCATCTTGGGATGAAACCCTTGGGACTGCAACACCGTGACCCCAGCCCTCCGAAAGGCCCTCTGCAGGACGTGGATGAGATCGATGTGGGACAGGAACCGGGCCGGTCCCTTCTTGGAAAAAAAGGCCAGATAGCGTTCCGCGACATCTGATCTTTTGCCGATCCGGGGAGCTCCACCCGGCTTGACCCGGATCTTCTCGTCGTGGTTTTTTATCTTGAGCTCCGAAAGGTCACAGGCCTTGCATTCCGCGCACGTCGTTTCGTAACAGGAAGGGGACTCCAATCCTTCGAGGGCTTTGCCCAACTCCAGCCGCAGGTGGGACTTGCGGATCCCGGTATCGATATGGTCCCAAGGCAGGACGGCCTCGGTGTCGATCTCTTTCCAATAGTCCTCCGGCGAGACGCCTTGCTGAACGAAAGCCTCCTGCCAAAGGCCCGTGTTCACATGATCCCCCCAGCTTTCGAACCTGGCGCCCTTGTCCCAAGCGGCCTTCAGGACACCGGACAGGCGCCTATCGCCTCTTGAGAATACCGCCTCCAGAAGCGAGGTATCGACGGGATGCTTCTTGAATTCGACGGACCTGGAGCGCCTCAGTTCGGAGCGCAGGCATTCCTGCTTCTCCGATAATGTCCCCCCTTCGTCCATGGCGAGCCATTGGAAAGGAGTGTGCGGCTTGGGGATGAAGGAAGACACGCTGAGATTGATGCGCGGCGCCGCGCCGAGGATTTTCTCGCCGAGGGCGATAATATCCCTGACCAATGTCACGATCCCAGCCAGGTCCTCGTCCGTTTCTGTGGGGAGGCCGACCATGAAATAGAGCTTGACGAGCTTCCATCCTCTGGAGAAGGCGTAAGTCACGGCATCCCGGATCTCGCGGTCGTCGAGCTTCTTGTTGATGACGCGGCGCAGACGCTCCGTCCCCGCCTCCGGAACGAGGGTGAAGCCCGTCTTCCGCACCTTGACGATGTTCTCCACGATCTCGGGCGAAAGCCCTTTGGGTCGAAGGGAAGAAAGGGAAAGCGAAATTTTCCGGTCCTCCAGCTCTCCCATGAGGACCCGGACGGTTTCCTCGAGATAAGGATAATCGCTGATCGACAGGGCGGTCAGGGAAGCGTCCTCGTATCCGGTGCGGCAAAGGCTTCGGCCCATCGTCCGGATGATCTTGTTGGGACTCTTGACCCTGAAGGGAAAGTAGAGGCTCGAGGCTTGGCAGAACCGGCAGTTCTGCGGGCAGCCTCTGGCGGCCTCGATGGCGACCCGGTCGAAAATGGCCCCCACGCCGGGGACGACGATCCTTTCGGGGAACTCCGAATTCGCGAAGATCTTCAGGACCCTTTTTTCGATCCGGGCGGGGGCGCCCTCGATGGGCCTTGGAACGAGCAGAAGCGACTTATCCGTCTTTTCGGGCTCATAGAGCGATGGAACGTAAACCCCCTGGACCGTCGAAAGCTCCCAGAGGGCCGTTTGTCTGTCCACACCGGCTTCTTTCAATGACATGATCTTTTCCACGATTTCAGGGAAGGCCTCTTCCCCATCGCCCAGGAGGAAGAGATCGAAGAAGTCGGCCACCGGCTCCGGATTGAAGGCGGCCGGTCCGCCGGCGATGACGAACGGCGCGTTTCCGTCCCGTTTGGAAGACAGAACGGGGATGCCGCCGAGATCGAGAACGGTCAGGATATTAGAATAATTGAGCTCATAGAGGAGCGAGATGCCGATGATGTCGAAATCGCGGAGCGGGATCCTGTTCTCCAGGGAGTAAAGGGGAAGACCGGCTCCCCTGAGTCCCTGCTCGAAGTCCGGCCAAGGGGCGAAGACCCGCTCGGCCAGGACGTCCGGACGGGCGTTAAGGATATGATAGAGGATCTTCTGCCCCAGGTAGGACATGCCGATCTCGTAGGCGTCGGGAAAAACGAGGGCGACCTTAACCTTGACCTTCCGGGGGTCTTTGCGGACCTGATTCCACTCCCCCCCGACATAGCGTCCCGGCTTCTCCACGGTCCTGAGAACCTGCTCGAGGAGTTTTCGGTCGACCGTGCTCGCGATTTTGGCCATGGCTTTCTATCATAGCCGATTCCCGGCGTGATAAAAAGGGGCCGGTGGTCTTCGCGGGAAAGATCAGGCGTTGGCGAATCTCCTCATCCTCACGTTGACGACGAGGCCGACGGCCAATGCGTTGGACACCAGCGAAGAGCCGCCGTAGCTCAACAGAGGCAGAGGCACCCCCGTCACCGGGAAGAGGCCGATGATCATCAGGACGTTGACGACGAATTGAAATGCGATGAGCATGGAGGCCATGAAAATGATGTAGACCCCCGCCCTGTCTCGGGCCATTCCCACGGAAAGAAACATCCTGGCCAGCAACAGAAAATACGTCAGCATGACCAAGAGGACGCCCAGGAAACCAAACTCCTCCCCGATCACGGAGAAGATGAAATCCGTGTGCCTGGCCGGCAGGAATCGGAGCTGGCTCTGTGATCCCTTTAGGAAACCCTTGCCTGTCAGCCCGCCGGACCCTATGGCGATCTTCGACTGAAGGATGTGGTATCCGGCGCCTTTGGGGTCCTGGCTTGGATAAAAGAGCGTCGTGAGCCGCTTTTTCTGGTAATCCTTCAGAGCGAAGTTCCAACCGACGAGGCCCGCGGCCAACGACACGACCAACAGGATGGCGATCGTCTTCTTCCTCAGGCCGGCTAGGATGAAGGCAGCTAAAAGGACCGGAATGAACGTCAAGGCCGTTCCGAGGTCGGGCTGGGCGGCCACGAGGATAAAGGGGCCAAGGACGAGAAGAATGGCCTGGATGCCGACATTTGAGCTGAGGGTGCTCTTCTTGTACTCAGAAAAAATTTGGGCCAGGAGGAGGATCAAGGCGATCTTAGCCAGTTCCGAAGGCTGGACCTGGAAGAACGGCAGCTTGATCCAGCTCTTGGTGTGGGCCACGAGCCGGGCGAAAACGAGCAGGCCGGCCAGGACCGCCGTCACCGCCAGGTAAAAATAAAGCGAGTAGGTCATAAGGACCTTGTAGTCCACGGCCAGGCAGAGGAAAAGAAAGGCCAGGCTGACTACGATGAAGATGACCTGCTTCATGGCATAGTTGCCAGGGAGGAAATGGGAAGAGCTGTAGATAAAGATGACTCCGATGACGGAGTTGACGATAAGAAGCCCGATCAGGACCCAATCGATCTCGTGAAAGGCTCCTCTATCGATCATATTTCTTCCTGTAAAGATCGAAGATCCGCCCGGCCAAGGGGGCGGACGTCGCGCCTCCGGACCCGCCGAACTCGACCAGCACCGTCACCACGAGCCTCGGGTCGGACCTCGGCGCAAAGCCGGCGAACCAGGAGTGGGTTTTCTTGATCTCCTTCCCCTGCTGTTGCAGTTTTTCCGCCCGCTCTGTGCTGATCCATTGCGTAGAACCGGTCTTGCCGCAGACGTCGAACCCTTCCACCCTGGCGCCTCTTCCCGTCCCTCCGTCGTTGACGGACATCCACATGCCCTGGATGATCGTCTCGAATGTCTCGCGCTTGATGGGGACGGCCGTTTTGCCGCTCTTCTCCTTTCCGTTCTCCGGAGGGACTAGGCGGGGGACGACGCAGACTCCCCTGTTGGCGACACAGGCGACCATGTCGGCGATTTGGAGCGGGGTGACCAGAAGGGGGCCCTGCCCGATGGAGACGGAGATCGTCTCCCCCCGGTACCAGGCCGTTTTGAACGTTTTCAGCTTCCACTCCGGGTCAGGCACAAGGCCGTCTTTTTCTCCGGGAATGTCTATGCCTGTCTTCCGACCGAGCCCCATCAGCTTGGCGTATGAGGCGATGGGTTCGATGCCCATTCTCCGGCCCAAATTGTAAAAATAGACATTGCAGGAGTTCTTGATCCCGTTGGTCAGGTTCATCATGCCGTGTCCGGGCTTGAACCAGCAGGAGAAGACATTCCCGTAGATCTCCAGGGCGCCTCCGCAGAAATAGGCTGTCTGCCCGTCAACGAAGCCGGAGTCGAGCCCGGCCGTGGCCATGACGATCTTGAAGATGGACCCGGGAGAGTAGACCCCCCGGATGGCCCGGTTCTCGAGCGGATAGGCCGGGTCGTTGACGAGGCTCAGCCACTCTTCCGGGGTAAACCGGCTGATGAATTTATTCGGATCATAGGTCGGGAAGCTGGCCAGAGCCAGAACCTCTCCAGTCTTCGGGTCCAAGGCCACGATGGTCCCCTCTTTGCCTTGAAGGATCTCTTCGGCCTTCTTCTGGAGATCATAATCCAGGGCCAAGCGCAGGCTCTTCCCCTGCCGGGGCTCTACTCTGGCCATCTCTCCCCGGCTTCTGCCAAGACTGTCCACGATCTCCAGGAGGCGCCCGTCCTCCCCGGTGAGCACGTCGTCATACTGCCGTTCGATGCCCGTTTTCCCCGCCATGTCCCCCCAATGCCTCTTGCCCGCAGCGCCGACCTTGAAGTCCTCGGGCGAGAGCTCTTGGACGTACCCGAGGACATGGGCTGCCGAAACCCCGAAGGGATAGGACCTCTTAGGTTCGATCTCAACCTCGAGTTCCGGGAACTCCAGCTTCCTCGCCTCGATCCGGGAGACCTCTTCGGTCGTGAGATTGTCCTTGACCACGATGGGCTGGAACGCCGCGACGGAGCCGTACTTCTCGATCCTCGCCTTGAGGTCGGCTTCGTCGATACCGAGGAGATGGCTGATGTTCCTGTAGGACGCCTCGAAATCCTTGATGTTCTCCCGGATGATGGACACCTTGAAGCCGGCCGCATTGTCCGCCAGAATGAATTTTCCGTTTCTGTCCGTGATCACGCCGCGGGGGGCCGACAAGACCCTCTCCCTGAGACGGTTGGACTCGGCCAGCTGCCAATATTTTTGGTGGTCTAGGATCTGGACCTTCCAGTAATAACCAAGGATGAGAGCGAGCAAGCCTCCCAGTACGTAGAAAACAACCCTGGCCCTCTTGAGGATGAGAGAAAGGTCCTCGTAGATCCTGTCTTTCCTGATCATGCAAGAGCCTATGTTTGGGGAGCCTTGAGGCGGCGTGCCAGGGTGAAGATCACGCTCCCCAGAACCGCTGTCGCCAGGGGCTGGAAGAAGAGGAGGGCGTTCCCGGTGATCAACCGCTTGGAAAAGACGAGCGCATAAAGGAATGCCCAGACAGCCAGTTCGCCCGTGGCCAGGATGAAGATGAAGATGAAGTTACGGAAGAACGGGACGACGTTCATTTTCCTGGAGACATACCCGGCTGTAAAGCCCAGGAGCGTTTTGGAAAGGCCCGCGACGCCGAAAACCCCCATGGAGAAAGAATCCTGGAGGAGGCCGCAGAGGGCGCCGAGGACGACGCCGAAGAGCTCGCCTTTGAGCATGGAGAAGAAGATGACCACGAGACTGAACGTGTTGAGGATGAGGAGGAGCGAGGGGTCGACCCTGCCGAGCAGGCTGTAAAGGACGAAGGCCGCCAGCGTCGCGGCCGCGGTTTTAAGGATTTCCTTCATGTTCGCCTTTCCTCAGAACAAGTCCTCGAAGCGCTCTTTCAGGACCGCCACCTGGTCCAAATCGCCGTAGTTGAAAAAGGGCCGAACCAGAATCGTCTTGAAGAAAGAGCCGTCGATTTTGATGAGCGTGATCTTTCCCACCCTGATCCCGGGGGGAAAGAGCTTATCGTAACCCGTCGTGAAGAGGTCCTCGCCCTCCTGCCCTCCCGGCGACGTGGTCACCACATACTTGATCCGGCAGTTTCCCCGGGAATCGCCGGAGAGGACCCCAACGACCTTGTCGGTTCCCGAAATGACGCTCACTCCGGCGTCCTCATCGGTGATCAACTGGACCTTGGCCTCCTTGAGCGCGACGGGCTCAATGACCCGTCCGACCAGATTGCCGTGCTTATCGCAAACGGCCATGTTCGCCTTGACCCCGTCGATGCCGCCCCTGCTGATGACGATGGACTTGTAATAGTTGCTCGCGTCGACACCGATGACCCGGGCGGACAGCACGGTCTTCCGGATGGCGCCCAGGTTATCCTGGATCATCTTATCGCCCTGAAGGAACTTCAATCTGTCCAGGAGGAGCATGTTCTCCTGCCGGAGGAAGAAGTTGTCCTTTTTGAGCTTTTGGTTCTCAACCCGGACGCCCCTGAGGCGGAAGAATCCGCTCCAGGTTTCGGACACGGCCGCGCCTGCCGAAACGACCGTCCTCTGAACGGGCGAGAAGACCGAAAAGATGATCTTTTTAAAAAGCGTGTGCTCGCTGCCCAAGGGGACCTGGATCGAGATCAGGAGGAAATTGAGAAACACGAAGACGGCTAGGATGACGACGTTTTTCCGCTCTCTCAGAAAAAAGGGCATGGACCTCTAAGGATATCGATCTATATGAGGGAAATCTTCTTTAAGAGCTCGAGGTCGTCCAGCATCTTTCCGGCTCCCAGGACGACGGTGGTCAAGGGATCGTCCGTGATGAAAACGGGAAGCTGGGTCTCTTCGCGGATA